>Ga0182021_10000028_pt1 | contig 126235 bp, 128 predicted proteins | sample 612E3MmetaG_FD_120493 | JGI IMG/M metagenome (GOLD analysis project Ga0182021, IMG submission 120493) | Permafrost microbial communities from Stordalen Mire, Sweden - 612E3M metaG (Illumina Assembly) | ecosystem: Environmental > Terrestrial > Soil > Wetlands > Permafrost | place: Sweden... | reverse complement strand
GAATATTCATAGGCACCGTACTGCTTTGGATGCTAATAGTGTCCATTTACATTATTAAGAAATAAACTATTTCTTATTATATCTCTTTTTTATTTTTTTTATCCATAAGGACAATACACACACATACAATCAACATACGATAAATAAATTCAAATTGGAAGCTTAATTGTACTGGTACTTTTCTCTTAGATTCTGTAACCTCTTTCTTTGAACTTCTAATTGTATCATAAAGGTATGTATCAAGATAGCATTGTGTGGGTTTTTCTTGGAATATTAAATCCATATTTAAGTCTAAAAGGTATATTCGCTCATAAATTTTGGGCCAATAACCGAGTAGCTTCCAGTCTTCCCCCTTGTCCAAATAAACAGCTATTTTATTAATGTATTCAATTTGCTCCCTGATAGAACTATATGCTCTATTAAACTCTTCCCTTTCGAATATAATAACTTCTTCATGCTCTTGGAATAATCCGGGGTTATATAATTCTGCAATCCTTCCATTGGGCAATGCTTCACTCACTCTCATTTCCACATTCCTTCTTATCATTAATTCACAAATGGAATTTAAGATTATGTTATGTCCATAACATAACATTCCAACTCAATTTCTATAATAACTAAATTCTTATTTGCTACTTGCAACTCTCATAATCAGTGATGTGAAATAATCACGCTGCTTCTGGGAGAATGTCAAGTCACATTTAGAGCAGAAATGCCATAACTCACCTTTAAGAGTGTAATCCTCCATCACATTTCTACAATTAGGGCACTCCATAAAATCAAGTCCAGATTCCTTTCTATTCATTTCAATATCCTCTACCTGTTTCTTAGTAAATTTATACCAGTCTAGAAAGTGTTTTTTTGGTATTATAACAAGCTCATTTGATGAGGGCTTCTCAATGCTCTCCCAATCCATTTTTTTATACGATTTGTAATCCATCATAACTACTCCCTCCGGGTTTACCTGTAGTCAGTAATCATTACTGAAATTTAGCCGAGAGAGCATATGGGAAGAAATAATAATAAAAATTGCAATATGGGTATTAAGATATATTTAAATTTAGTTTATATGATAAAAACCTTTAAACAATGCATATGAATTATAGTATTACATATGATTGAAGAAGAAGAGGTTAAAAGAATCATTGAATTTAGTTTAGCTAAATTTCATGTTCATTCAAGCTATGAAATCATTTTACTGTCTCACGAAAGAGTAGATAAAATCTACTTAGAAGACATATTGATACAAAATGTGAAGCTTGCAAATTTAGAAAGTGAATTACAAAGTAAATTAATTTCAACTGAAGAATATAATAAAAAAAGGGAAAGAATTATAGGTGAACAAGGTTGCACTCTAAAAGAATTAAGGGCACAAAATAAAGGTCCCGCTGCAATTATTTTTAATATGGAAACTTTAATATGGAAACATTATTGGCCACAGTTAAATATTTTGATTCACTTATAAAGAGAACTACTTTACCTGTGGACTTGAATGGTTTAAAAGAGATTCTGATAGGTTATGATAATTGTACAGAATATACCATAGTTATTGATAAAGATTATCTCTCAAATGACTCTGTTCCTATTTTAGATAAGGTGTCAAAAATTGTTACGAAAGTTTGCATATTGTGGAAGATAAATGGCGAATTTTGTTCATTTTTATTAATAATGAATCAAAAAAAATTGCAGAAGAATACATAAAATAATGCAAACATTATAAATTTGATTAAAAAAAAAATCGAATTGGTTTTTCATTGAAGTTGTTTAGCTATTTTAGTTGCGAAGACTGCAGCACCGAATCCATTATCTATATTAACGACTGCGATTCCTGGAGCACATGATTGAAGCATTGCAAAAAGTGCTGCAAACCCTCCTTCACCAACACCGTATCCTACAGATGTGGGAACTCCAATAACTGGTATATCCACTAATCCTGCAACTACCGAAGGCAATGCTCCCTCCATTCCAGCAACAACTATCAATACTTTAACATCCTCTTCAATCATTATTCTTACATGTGAAAAAAGTCGATGAATACCTGCCACACCCACGTCATATGCACTGAAAACTTCACAACCCATCTCCTCGGCTGTGATTCTCGCTTCTTCTGCAACAGGAATATCCGAAGTTCCCGCTGTTATTACACCTATTTTACCTTCCTTTTCAATTTCATGATTTTTAACTAGCAATATCTTTGCTTTTTTATGATAATCTATTTTAAATCCTTCAAGTAAGGTTAATTCTTCTTTAATAGCATCATATTTATCATTATTAAGTTTTGTAACCATTAAACGTCCTTTATCAGCAGATCCTAATATTATTTTCACTAGATCATCATTTTCTTTTCCTTCTGCAAAAATAACCTCTGGAATTCCAGTTCTCAGATCTCTGCACATGTCTAATTTAGCAAAATCCTCTATCTCCCGAATTTGCATGGTTTTAAGCTTTTTTTCAGCTTCTTCTAGGGGTATTTCCCCTTCTATAAGTTTTTGGAGAATTTCCTTCATAATTAATCACTAATTTTTTATCAGTCAGTATAATGTATATTAAAATTCGAATATTAAAAAAAATATCTTATTTGATTATAACCGATATTATTTTAGTTCTTTTATATAAACTTCCAATAAATTATGAATGTGAAAGATAAATTTAAGAATCATTTTTAAAAACGTTTGAATTCTGTGAAAATTGCTAAAACCGGTTCAAAATGAAATTTTCTGAAAGTTTATCATAAAATTCCATTGAAATATTTTCAATATAAAGTCTGATTGTAAAAAGATTCAATGGAATGTGACTATGAAAGTTTTTTTGAGGTGCTAAGAATTTGAGTAAAGCTAGAATTTTGGTTCAGGGAATAGTGCAAGGGGTTGGTTTCAGACCTACTGTTTACAGGATAGCTAAGAGTATGAATCTTAATGGTTACGTTCGAAATCTTGGTAACATTGTTGAAATAATAGTTGAAGGTGATGAAAAGGTCATAAAAGATTTTATTGAAAATTTAGAAGTGAATAAACCACCCATATCTAAGATAAACTCATTTAAGGTTGAATGGCTAATTTCGGGCTATGAAAATGAGTTTAATGATTTTAAAATTCTGGAAAGTTCATCAAACTTTTCTGGATCCTCAGTGATACCTCCTGATCTTGCTACCTGTGATAATTGTTTGGAAGAAGTTTTAAATCCATCTGATAGAAGATATGAATATCCTTTTACGGCTTGTACTGATTGTGGTCCACGTTTCACGGTGATAAAATCCATTCCCTATGATCGGGAGCGTACTTCTATGGAAGAGTTTTCACTCTGTCCTGAATGTCTAGCTGAGTATAAAAATCCTGATGATCGGCGTTATCATGCTGAAGCCACTTGTTGTCCAGTTTGTGGTCCATCCCTCTTTTTATATCATGATAAAGTTTTAGATTTAGATGATCCCTTACGTGAAGCTGTGAAACTCTTAGATGATGGTAATATACTAGCTATGAAGGGTATTGGGGGCACACATCTTGTGGCAAGTACTACATCTAATGATACGGTGTTAAAACTCAGGGGAAAGTTGGGAAGACTTAATCAACCCTTCGCCTGCATGTCGCCCAGTGTAGAAACCATTAAAACTTTTGCAGATGTTTCAAATGTGGAAGAGAAGATTTTAAAGTCAAGAAGCAGGCCAATAGTGGTTTTAAATAAAAATATTAATTATTATCTGTCATCTTATGTTTCTCCAGATCTTCATAATTTGGGGGTGATGCTTCCCTACTCGGCATTGCATCATATGATCTTTAAATATTCTGTTGAACCCGCTTATATCATGACTTCCGCTAATATGCCGGGTGAACCCATGCTTATAGAGAATGAAGATATCATAAAGAATTTAGAGGGTGTGGCTGATTATTTCTTACTGCATGATCGTAGCATCATTAATCGTTGTGATGATTCTGTGGTTAGATTCCGGGGGGAGGATATGGCATTCATAAGACGGTCCCGAGGCTACGTGCCGGAACCTTATGATTTTTCCAGGTTGAATTCTGATTTACGAGTATTAGCTTTGGGACCCGAGATTGATGTAACCTTCTCCCTCCTAAATGAGGGTAAATGCTATGTTTCGCAGCATATTGGGGACACTACTAAGTATGAAACCTTCAAGTATCTTCAGAAAAGTATAGAATATCTTATGAGTATAACTAAGACTGATTCAGTGGATGCAGTGGCTTGTGATCTTCATCCCCTCTTCTTTACAACCAAACTGGCTCATGAGTTAAGTGAAAGATTTAACTGTGAAATTATTAAAGTTCAGCATCATCATGCTCATGCAGCTTCTTTAGCTGTGGATAATGATGTGGAGGAAATGGTATGCATAGCTGCAGATGGTGTGGGTTATGGTGAGGATGGAACAGTTTGGGGTGGTGAGATACTCCATTATCATGGTGCTGATTATGAAAGAGTTGGTAGTTTATTCCCCCAAAAGATGGTTGGAGGGGATTTAACCACCCGATATCCTATAAGAATGGTTATGAGTATGTTATATGATCAGTATGAATATGGTGAAATCCTGGATTTAATGAAAAGAGATTATATTTCATATTTCAGATATGGATCACAGGAGGTGGACGTGGTTGCTCAGCAGCTTCGGGAAAACTTTAACATTACTCAGACCTCTAGCACTGGACGAGTGCTTGATGCTATTTCAGCTGCTCTTGGAATTTGTGGTGAAAGAACCTATGAAGGTGAATGTGCAATGAAGTTAGAGTCAGCAGCTTACAATGGGGATGAAAAAGTTACTATTCCTGTTAAAATTAAAAAAAATAATGGTTTGGATGTTCTAGATACTTCAAAGATACTTTTTTCAGTTTTGGATGAAAAATTATCGGGTGAAAAAATAAATGATATAGCGTTGGCTGGTCAAAAAGCTGTTTCAGTCGGATTAGCTGAATTAGCTATAATAGCTGCAGATAAAACTGGCGTCAATGTTATAGGTGGTTCTGGTGGAGTATTTTATAATGAGGCTATTAGTACTTCCATAAAAAATGCTGTAGAATCTGCTGGTTACACTTTTATTCAACATAAAAATAGTTGTGCGGGTGATGGTTCAGTTTCCCTGGGTCAGGCTGCTGTTGCTGCCATGTATTTCCGGTGAATCGTTCAAAATTTTTAAGGTTTTCTTTTTTTTAATCGGAATCCTAGGATTGATCATCAGCTAAAACGGGCAGTTTTAGTGAACGTTTCTTTAAGGCCATTTTTCTTGCATTTAATTGTTTTAAAAGATTTTTTGCATGTGCCATGGCGTTTTCATAATCTTTTATTAGATTTTCCAGTTCATCTGAAACTTCTTCTCCCATTCGGGATTTTTCTTCGATTTTTTGTAGTTCCTGAAATTCATGGCCTGGTACTTTTAGGCGTATTGTTCCGTGGCTAATGAATATTTGGAATTCAATGTCGTCGGAGATGTCATAGTATTTTCGAGGTCTTCCACGCTCTATTTTCTGGAAGGAAGAGTATAATAAACCTGTATTTTCCATGGCCCTTAAATGTTCTATTATGGCTTTTTGACCCACTTCTAATTCACGGGATATCTGGCTTACGAAACGTGGCTCATCTCGTATCAGATCGAGAATGTTTCTACGTGTTTTACATCCCATTACGTCTAATATATCCTCTAAATTCATCGTTATCACTGATTTTAAATTTTGTAATTAATATTTATTATTATTTTGATTTTGATCTTATTTTTTAATTATAGAAAAAATTTTATATAACCTTTAGTTACTATATCAAATTAAATACTAATATAACTTTTGGTAATTATAAGATACGGTTTTTCGAAAAGTTTATATAACCTTTAGTTACTATAATAATTAAGGACTAATATAACTTTTGGTAATTATAATAATAGAAATCTTCGAAAAGTTTATATAACATTTGGTAACTATAATAGTTATATGTTACCATCACCATCGCAAATATACAAGGTGAATAAATGAGCAATAAGCAAGAATTAAAAGAATTAAAGAAAGATCTGGATGATCTGAAATCTGAAATCATCGACAAAAATGATGAAATAGAGAAAAAAATTCAAGAAATTAACGAGATGAATCAGAAGATAACAGAACAGGATCAGACAATAAACGATTACTATTCTCAACTCCAACGCAACCAAGCCGATTTCGAAAACTACAAAAAAAGATCAGAAAAAGATCTCAAAGATTACATAAGATACGCTAATGAAAATCTAATTTTAAAAATTATAGAAGCTTACGAAGACTTAGGAAGAGCATTAAAAGCCGATGAATCCCATAATCTGAGAGAAGGAGTAGAGATAATCTACAAAAAATTAAAAGATGTCCTAGAACGAGAAGGACTCAAAGAAATACTCTGTGAAGGTGAAAAATTCGATCCATTCCAACATGAAGCACTCATGATTGAAGATAATGAAGATTACCCAAATGGCGTAATAATAGAAGAACTTGGAAAAGGATACACTTTAGATTCCAAGGTTATTAAATATTCAAAAGTTAAAGTTTGTAAAAAAAAGGTGAATTAAAATGGCTAAAAAAGAGAAAATAATAGGTATAGATTTAGGAACAAGTAACTCAGCAGCAGCAGCACTTATCGGTGGTAAACCCACTATAATACCCAGCGCAGAAGGATCCACACAATACGGTAAATCATTCCCAAGTTACGTGGCATTTACAGAAGACGGTCAAAGACTGGTAGGTGAACCCGCCAGAAGACAGATAGTCACCAATCCAGAAAACACCATAACCGCCATAAAAAGACAGATGGGTACTAATTATAAAGTAGATATAAAAGGAAAACAGTACACTCCCCAGGAAATATCTGCATTCATACTACAAAAAATAAAAAAAGATGCTGAAAACTTCTTAGGTGAAGAAGTTAAAAAAGCAGTAATAACAGTTCCTGCATATTTCGATGATAATCAAAGAACCGCCACCAAAGATGCTGGTACTATAGCTGGCCTAGAAGTTATTAGACTGGTTAATGAACCCACAGCCGCTAGTTTAGCATATGGTATAGATAAAGAAACCACTGAAGAATTAGAGATATTAGTATTTGATTTTGGTGGGGGAACTTTAGACGTTACCATCATGGAATTCGGTGACGGAGTATTTGAAGTAAAATCCACCAGTGGAGACACTAAACTAGGCGGAACCGACATGGATGTGACGGTAATGAATTATCTAGCAACAGAGTTCAAGAAAGAAACCGGCGTAGATATTATGAACGATGATCAAGCCGTGCAAAGACTACGTGAAGCTTCTGAAAAAGCCAAAATTGAACTTTCAACTACTATTAAAACCGATATAAACTTACCATTCATAACCGCCACCCAAGAAGGACCTAAACATCTTACACATACCCTAACCCGGGCTAAATTAGAAGAATTGGTTGATCCAATAATTAAAAAATGCTCAGCCCCCATGGAACAGGCTATAAAAGATGCTAAAATGACTAAATCTGATGTAAACAAAATAATATTAGTGGGTGGTCCCACTAGGATGCCCTCTGTCCAGAAATTCGTGGAGGATTATATTGGAAAACCTGTTGAACGTGGAATAGACCCAATGGAATGTGTAGCTATAGGTGCTGCTATTCAAGGTGCTGTATTAGCTGGTGAAATTAAAGATCTTGTATTACTTGATGTTAACCCATTATCTTTAGGTATAGAAACCTTAGGAGGCGTATTCACTAAATTAATAGAAAGAAACACCACTATACCTACTAAGAAAAGCCAAGTTTTCACCACTGCAGCGGATAGTCAAACTTCAGTTGATATTCACGTGTTACAGGGTGAAAGATCAATGGCGGGCGGTAACACTACTCTGGGAAGATTCCAATTGGTAGGAATACCTCCAGCACCTCGAGGAATGCCTCAGATTGAAGTTACTTTTGATATTGATGCTAATGGTATCATGAATGTCTCCGCTAAGGATATGGGAACTGGTAAAGAACAGAAAGTAACTATAACTGCTCCTAACAAGTTATCTAAGGATGAGATAGATCAGAAGGTTAAGGAAGCTGAAATGCACGCTGAAGAGGATAAGAAGAAACAGGAAGAAATAGAAATCAGAAACAATGCTGACTCTATGATCCACACCTCTGAGAAAACCCTTGAAGAATTAGGGGATAAAGTAAAACCAGACCAGAAATCCAAAATCGAAAAGTTAGTTAAAGAGTTGAGGGATTTAGTGGGAGGCGATGACATCGCAGCCATTAAAACTAAAACTGAAGAACTTACTAAAGAAGTGCAAGAAGTTGGTGCTGCCATCTATCAGCAGGCTCAGCAAGAACAAGCCCAGGCACAGCAGGAAGCTCAAAGTCAAGATGAATCTCAAGGTCAAAATGCCGATAAGGACTCTAAAGATGATGAAACTATAGATGCTGAATATAAGGAAAAATAGATAAAATTAAAAAAATAACTCGAAGTAGGGATAAAGTTTTATTTCCTACTTCGATAAATTTTTTTAATTATTTTAATTAATAATATTATTAATAATTATCATAAACTATTTATTATTTTTAGCATTAATTTATTTAATACAATGGAAAAAAATATTTAAGGAAAAATCATAACTAACATAGACAAATATTAGTTTAGAATCATTTTTTTTTTAACCCAAAAAAATTGAAGGTAAAGATCTTATATGGCAGAAAAGCGTGACTATTATGAAGTCCTTGGAGTAGATAAAGGCTCTGAAAAAAAGGATATTAAAAAGGCTTACCGTAAACTGGCTATGAAATATCATCCAGATGTAAGCGAAGACCCAGAAAGTGCAGATAAATTCAAAGAGATAAGTGAAGCCTATGCTGTCCTATCTGATGATGAGAAAAGAGGAACCTATGATCAATATGGACACGCTGGAATGGGAGGATTTTCCCAAGAAGACATCTACAATAATATAAACTTTGAAGACATATTCAAAGGTTTCAGTGGATTTGGCGGTAATTCTGGTAGTACAGGAGGGTTTGAAAATATATTCGACCTCTTCGGTTTTGGAGGGGGAAGTAGAAATGGACCCCGCCAGGGAGATGATCTTGCATATAATTTAGATATCACACTAGAGGAAGCTGCCAAAGGATTGGAAAATGATATAGAAATATCGCATGAGAAGATTTGCTCCCAATGTCATGGTTCCAAAGCCGAGCCTGGGACAAATCCTCGGACATGCCCCGAGTGTGGGGGAAGTGGACAGGTTCGTCATATTAGCAATACTCCTTTAGGTCAATTTGCCACTATAAGACCTTGTAACACTTGTCATGGTGAAGGAAAGATAATTGAAACTCCATGTAAGAAATGTAGAGGTAAAGGTATTGTAAGAGAGAGGAATACTATTCATATTAAAATTCCGCCAGGTGTGGAAGATGGAAATCGAATGCGTGTTTCTGGAGAGGGTAATGCAGGAGAACGTGGAGGGCCACCCGGAGACCTCTACATTATGATACGAGTTAAAAAACATAACTTATTTAAACGTGATGGTGCTGATTTAATTTATCATATGCCCATAAGTTTCGTTCAAGCATCGCTTGGTGATACTGTGGAGGTACCTACTTTAGATAATGAGGTGGATCTTAAGATACCTGCTGGAACACAAAGTGGTACTTCATTTAGGATGAAAGGACATGGAATGCCTCACATGCGTTGGGGTGGTAAAGGAAATATGTACGTAAAAGTTAAGGTAGTGACTCCTAAAAACTTGAATCCTAGACAGAAAGAACTCCTGCGGGAATTCGCTGATGTGAGCGGTGATGAGATCTATACTGAAGGTAAAGGATTTTTTGGTAAGGTCAAGGATGTAATCAGTCATAGTTGAATCTTTATAAGCTATAAATGTGAATTTGCATCTTGAAATCTTCATATGTGAAGCGATTTCTTTCATAATTTGAAGTACTTTAATTAAAAAAAATTTAATTCTTTAAAAAAAAAATTTTTAAGATTAATAATATTCTCTTTTTTTGTATTCAATCATAAACTTTATATAGTAGTATAGTTAAATATCAAGTATTCGATATCGATAAGTCGATATAGATTTATGAAAATGACTTGTAATTACGTAAAGAGATTGTAATGCTATTTTTTGGTATCAAATTAACGATGTTTATCGACCAAGTGATAAAGGAGCTATTGAACAATTATGTGGGATAAATTGAAAGACCTTCACAAAGAATTTCATGAAAGAATAGATGAAATGCAAAAACTCGGAGGTTTAAGAATATGGATACTCCACGTCCTGGATGAGTATGGACCTAAAAATGGAGTAGAGATCATGGACGCTGTCCAAGTTCACCATGAAGGATTACATCAAACACATTATGAGGGCCATAGACAATCAAAAAGACCTTCACCAGGCTCAATATATCCCATGCTTAAAAAAATGGTTTCAGAAAATCTAATCAATAAAAGAGAAGACGGACGATACGAGTTAACGGAAAAAGGAAAAGAAAGAAGCTATAAAATATTTAGGCATTTTCACGGATTTCACGGGAAACATATTGATCGCGGGACATTTACAATAGAAAACACTTTAATAGAAATTGATAGCTATGTTTCTTACTTGGAAGACATTAAAAAAGAGAAACTTGTCCCCCATGAAGAATTAATAAGAGTATTAAGCGAAAGACTCAAAAATATAAACGAATCACTTGATGAGGATTAAAATAATAGTTTATATGATTTAAAAAATTTTTATTGACAAAAATTATCATAAAATCACTTGACGCAAGCCTATGCTAACTATTTTGTTATTTAGATTTTTAGGCTATTTGGTCTGCTCTCGGTGGTTTAAACTCAAAAGGAAATAAAAAATAAAATAGGAGAATAAAGATGACTGAATATGCTATAGAGGTAAATAAACTCACTAAAAAGTTTGATGACTTTACTGCAGTGGATAATTTATCGCTTAACGTGGATGAAGGAGAGATTTTCGGATTTCTAGGCCCTAACGGCGCGGGAAAAAGTACCACTATAAGGATGCTCTGTACATTATCACAACCCACATCAGGTAATGCTAAGGTAGCTGGATATGACCTGATGAAAGATCATGCCATGGTCCGAGAAAACATCGGCTTGGTGGCGGAAAAAATGATAATGTATGATCGATTAACCGCATCAGAAAACCTACGATTTTTCGGGAAACTCTACGCAATACCCAAACAAAAACTTGAAGAAAGAATCGATGAACTGCTAGAGCTGGTTAACATGCAAGAGTGGAAGAATACACAGATCAGTAAATTTTCAACTGGAATGAAACAAAGAATCAATGTTATAAGAGCTCTACTCCCAGATCCTAAAATTTTATTTATGGATGAACCTACACTAGGCCTTGATCCTCAAACAACATTTTCCATCAGGGATATCACCAGAGATATTAATAAAAGTGGAGTTACAGTCATTCTAACAACCCACGCGATGACTGAGGCGGAAGCATTAAGTGACCGTGTTGCCATTATTGATCATGGTCAAATCGCTGCATTAGACACCCCGCATAACCTTAAGAAGATGATATCAACTAGTGATACCACTATCTTTAGCACTAGAATAACTAATTTAACTTCACAATTAATTGAGAAAATTAAATCACTAGAGGTAGTAACAGCCGTTGCACACGATAATTATGACTTGAAGATCAGTGCCAGTGGTAGTGATTCACTTAACCAGATCATTGACACTATTAGACGTGAAGGCGGTAATATTTCCTCAATAGCTAACACTGCTGAGTCAACACTTGAGGATGTTTTCCTAACAGTCACTGGTAAGGATATGCGTGACCACGCTAATGAAAAATCCACCACGTATAATAGTCATGGTCAAACTCCAAAATCGAGGGTAAGGTGAATTTAAAAATGGATGCAATAAAAATATTAAAAGACAGCTATCATGTGATGGCTAAAGATATTTTAGAGTTCAGGCGCAACCGCATGGCATTAGTAGGTTTGTTTATCATGCCATTATTATTCCTGGTTATGACTGGCTTCATTTTCCCTAGTGGTAACACTCAACAACATATGCAAGTGGGTGTGGTTAATCTGGATCAGGGGCAGGGAAGTACTGAATTCATAACGCAACTGGGAACTATGAATAAGAATAGCAGTTCCATGAACTTTAAGAATTATAGTAGTGTCGACGCGGCTAAAACAGCAATAAACCAAGGAAAGATATACGGTGCTTATATTATACCACCAGGATTTTCAAACAATCTGACTAATGGACAGTCTGCAAATGTTATAATATATGTGGATAACAGTAATCCTCAGGTTGCCACGCAGATCGAAGGGATAGCATCTAGCACTATAAGTGGCTTGAACGGTGTAATGGCTGAAACTAATGTTTTAAAGTTGAGTAAAGAAACAAACCAGCCAGTCAATCCACAAGCTATGGTATTCCCATATACTCCAAATATCCAAACCACTATACCTGGTCAGACGAACTACTTCAATTTCCTAGCTCCGGGATTGATGATCATGATAGTGATGATGGCTGTTATGACAGGTATTCCCGAGGCAATTTCCAAAGAAAAGGAAATGGGCACCTTCGATGGAATGTTATCAGCACCTATCAGCCAACTCTCAATCATTCTCGGAAAAACAACCGCACTATGCGCCAGGGGTTTTCTACAGGCTATTCTAGTACTGGTACTGGCAATCATCTTCTTTGGCGTGACGATTCAAGGAAGCATATTTCTAGCATTCTTCATGCTCCTCCTGGGTATTTTCAGCTTTATAGGATTAGGAATCATGGCCATCTCCATGGTTGGAGACCAGGGAACCGGCACCATGATCGTGAACTTATTAATGTTTCCCATGATGTTCTTAGGTGGTATCTTTTTCCCCATCCAGCAGATGCCGTGGATCATGCAGGATATATCAAAACTCATTCCTTTAACCTATGCAGCCGATGCCATGCGTAAAATAATGCTCTTAAACGCTGGTATAGGAGATGTAGTCACCGATATGGTGATATTATTGGCTTTCGGTGTAGTTACCATGGCTATAGCATTACCATTGTTCCGGAGATCTATGGCTAAATGATTATGTTCAAGTTGAAGACCAGGAAATTAATCAAGTAAATAGGCTTTAGGAGGATTTAAAAAAAAATGTTTGAAAACTTTAGATTGAACATGTTAAATAATAGAGCAGCTTCATCTAAAAGTAAGCCTGTAGATATTCTGAAAAGTCTGCATATCGATAAAAACGATATTATAGCTGATTTAGGTACTGGAGGTGGATATTTTACTTTTGAATTCTCCAGAAGAGTGGGGGATCATGGCAAAGTTTACGCCGTTGATACTAATCAGAAATCATTAGATTTTATAAATCATAAATTAGAGAAGGAAGGAATAAATAACATAAAAACCGTTCTAGCAAATGAAAGTGAATTGTACGTTCCGGAGAAAGTTGATTTATTCTTTTTGAGGAACGTGTTTCATCATCTGCCAGTTCCCGTTGAATATTTTAAACATATTAAACAATTTTTAAAATCTGATGGTAAAATAGCTTTAATAGATTATAATAAGAAAGGATTTTCTTTTATTGGGATTGCTGGTCATTATGTCACTGAAGAAGTTATGATAAATAAGTTAGAGAAAACCGGTTTATATCCATCAGAAAAATTTGATTTTTTACCTGAACAATCTTTCATCATATTCAAAATTAAATAACTAAAAATCCGACTTACAGAAAGAATTAAACATTTAGAGGCATGTCTCTTGAAGGTAAATTAAACTTCCCTACTTTTTTTAATGAATTGATTCAAATTGACTTTAAGCTTATTAAAAATGATCTATCTTTTAAGAAGCAAGCTTGAGTTATGAATTTTCAGGATGTTTAAGCAAACTGGAATTCAGGCTAATTTTTATATTTACATGGAGATAACTTCGAATAAAGTTCATGTTTAAATAGACAAGCTATAGTTCACTAGATTTAGATGGATTATTTAAACTATGAATCTCTGCAGATTTCATTTCCCTGATGCATGAATGCAGGAGATTTCTCCATTATTTTTCCAAAAAAGTGTTCCAAAAAAAATGATCAAAATTATTTAAAAAAGAACATTTAGTTTTCATTTATAAACAAAGATTTTAAATTAAAAGATTTCACAAATAAAAAAAATGGATTAATGGCATGCCGAGAGTAACCCACCTTCTGTTCATGGCAGCATTCATCTTTGCGAACTACCTCTACCTCATACAGGAATTCATCAGCAGCATTTGTCCTTGCATCCCGTGGAATGGCCGTTTCACCGTTCCTCCTGATGTCGGTCAGCTGAGCTTCATTTTCATCCATCAGAAGACGTGTCGTTTCTGCTCCAGTGTCCTGCCTCTCAACAGGTGTCCTTATGGGCACCACGGTTCTGTGTGATGGGTGGAGTTTCCTCAGTTTAAATTATAATTATCTGTAAAAACCGGTAGCTGCCCTTCGTCTTGCCATTAATCACTAAAAAAGCTATGAATAGCGGGGCCTAGATTTGAACTAGGGCTCTCGGGGTTATGAGCCCCGCGGGATCACCAGACTACCCCACCCCGCTGTACTATAATCGTTACTTTTTAGAGTATATAAAGATTTGTATTATTTTTCTTAATTTATTAATTCTTTTCTCAAAATTCAAATTTCAAGCAGGTTATTAAGTGAAAGAGTAATGAATAATATTGATAAATAAGTAAAGTATTTTGAATAAAAAAAGATTAAAATTATTTAATATTTATATTAATAAAGATCTATTTTTTAGATTCTTCTTCTGGATTTTCCAGTTTTTCAAGTCTTTTTTCGATGTGCTCGAGTTTTTTATTAGTATGTCCTCGATACTCATTGAATCGTTTTTCCAATTCACCAAAATCTAGAGAGACTTTATCAAACCTCTTCTCCAGCTTAGATATGTCCTTATTTGTGGCTAAATCCCAGTTCTTTATGAGTTGATCACTTTGCTCATCTAAAAAAGTTTCAATTCTATTTGATAGAACATCTGTGCCTATTGGCACTTCTTTAACTTTTCCTTTTATTTTTTCGCTCATTCCCGCCATCCTTTCGCTCATTCCCGCCATACTACCGCCTTCCACCGTCTTAGTGCCCGTTTTAGTGGCTTTCGCACTGGTTTCTTTTACTTTAGTGCCGGTTTCTTTAATCTTTCCACCTAAGCCCGATACGCTTTCGGTTACTCCCATTTTTCTAGTTCCATTACCATTGCCTCTAATTCTGTCGAAAGAAAATCCAATATCCATGAGATAATAGTAAAGTAGTACTATTACTGCACCCGCTAAAACTAGTATTGCAAAGAGTTCTAAAGCAGTCATTTTAGTTACTTACCACCTTTAATTCCTTTAACAGCCTGGACATTATCTGATCCTTCAGATTTCTTAGTACTTTTGTCCAGTTGTTTTTCTTTAATTTCAATGTCATGCAGTAATTTTTGAAGTTTTAAATATTCAGTACGGGTTTCTAAAAGAGTTACCCTCTCATTTATTTCACTATGCAGATAACCTGCTTTGTGCATGAAATCTGTGGTTGTTTTACGAATGTCTGATAATCTATCTTGCTGTTCCTTAGGTAGTGGAATAACATTTTCCAGCACTCGTTTAGATTCCAAGTCTTTTTCTACTAACTCAATTTTTCTTAGTTCAGCCTGTTTTTCAAGAAACATGACATTTGTTTGAGATTCTCTAACTCTTCTCCACTGCATGAGCGCAACTATTAAGCCTATCACTGCAATGAATGCAATTATTATATAGAATAAATTTTGTGGAATTGTAACTACATCGGCCATTATTATACTCCCCTTTTAATTTATATATCCTCACCCTATATAAAATTATTCAATCGTTTAAGAAGCGCCCGTTTATTCCTATTATTAACCTCTAGAGGTTAAATATAATTTTTATTTAATAAAAGAATCTAATTATTAATATTCACTTAAACTGAAATATTAATTAGTTTAACTATTATTAATGTAAATCTAAACTGTGATTTTTATGATGGAAATGTATGAAAAACCCGGTAAAATAGTAGCCAAAGTTAGAGAAATGGCTGTTGAGAAAGTTAAAGATAAACTGAAAGTATTGGATCTAGTAGAATTTGTGGAAGGAGAAATAAGGAAACTAGGAGGCGCACCAGCATTTCCTTGCAATATTTCAATTAATGAAATAACTGCACATTATACTTCACCCCTTAATGATGAATCCATCCTGAAAACAGGTGATCTAGTTAAAATTGACCTGGGAGCCCATGTTGATGGATATATTGCCGATTCTGCAGTGACTGTAATGGTAGGAGTTGATGAAACCGAATCAAAAATGCCTCTAACTGAAGAAGCATTAACATTACAGATGAAAATGATAAAAACTGCCAATGAAGCCCTTATAAATGTGATAAGCACTGTAAGAGATGGTGTTGAACTGGAAAAACTCGGTGAAGTAGTGGAAAATACTGTAACTGCTAGAAATTTGAATCCTGTTTCAAATCTCACAGGGCATAGCATGGATCGGTGGATTCTACATTCCGGACTTTCCATTCCTAACGTTAAGGGAGAAAATAAACATAAGATTAGGGAAGGTGATGTATTGGCTATTGAACCCTTCGTTACTAATGGGGTGGGAAGAGTAACCGATATGAAAGAAGCTTACATCTTCCGTTTCCTGAGAGAAAGGCCTCTGAGGATGATTCAAGCTAGGAAATTACTGGATAATGTTGAAGATAATTATAGAAATTTACCTTTCGCTGAAAGATGGGTTCAAAAAAGTTTTAAAGGGCGACAATTCAACTTAGCCATGAAACAACTTATATCTTCCCGTGCACTGTACCCATATCATGTTCTTAAGGAGAAAAGTGATGCTCGTGTAGCCCAAGCAGAACATACCGTTATCGTAGAACCAGATGGCTGTCAGATTATAACTGAATAAAAAAAAATATTTATTGAATATTTTTAATCAAATGTATATAAAAATTAAAAAAAAATTTTTTTTAGAGGATTTTTTAATTTAAAAAAAAAGAAATTATAGGGATTATTTAATCCCTTTTTTTATACATTGGCTAGTGGGTCTTCTTTCTCGCTGCTGGCTTTGTATGGAACTGGTAGTCCCATTGCTTTTCGCTCGTCGATGACTTTCATTGCTTTTTCTTTTTTGGATTTCGCTAGTTTGGTGAGCATTTCAAGACCGAATTTGCCTTCGTCTATTGGTTTAAGTTCAATAGCACCGGCATCCACTGCTTTTTTGAATACTGTTTCACCAATATCGGTTCTAACCTGAACTGCTGACCAATCATCAGGAGCACCTATTGAACCGGTTGATATATCAGAAAGTTCTGAAACCAAGTCAAGGCAAACTTTGCATCCGTTTTGTTCGTATCCGTGTGTTTCTTTGATTGGGAAGCTTATTACATCATCCTGAGTGTGCACCCAGAATTTTCCTTTACCGATATCCATTTTCTCAACTAAATCGAAGTCCACACCAGCTTTCGCTGAAATGAAAGTTCTTAGTGATTCGAATGGGAAGTTTTCAGTGCAGCATATCCCAATATCCAGTGCTATCTTATCAGCCATGAATCTTACACCAAATGGGTAAGACTGCATTTTCCTTATACCCATGGTCTGACAAGGAATGGTGACGATACCTACTTTCTCTAATCCATACTGTCTAACTGCTTGTTTAAGCATCCAATTATTTGGGGATAGTGTGTACTTGGTACCTGCTGCAGCCATAATTTCATCGGATGACATTGCCACGGTTGGCTCTGGTTTCCACATTTCATCGGAAGGTCCAGCTACAACTGCGCCGTCTATGATTTTCTCATCAAGAGCGAAGCATAAAAGGGCAGTTACTATTCCACCATCCTGTGAAATTTTTTGGATCTGTTTGTCGGTTGATCTTCCAAGAGTAATTTGTTTGTATGTTCCTAATACCATTTTTTACAACCTCCTATAATCCTAAATCCTTGTTAATTTGATCTGCTGGCCACCAGCTTCGTGGGCACTGGATGTAGCATACTCCGCATTTCACGCATCTGTCTTCGTTAAGTTCTGGTCTTCCACCTGTCATTTCAAGTGCTCTAGTTTGACAAGCCATAGCGCAGGTTCCGCATCCTATACAGAGAGCCTGATTTACTACCTTGTACTGTAGATCTGATCCACCGGCTTCTGTATATCCTGCTAGATCTATCATGGGTTGTAAATAATCCATATCACCATTTATTACGGCAACCACAGTTTTGGCTATGATTTCTGGTGATGGTGGACATCCCGGTAATGCAGCATCTACTTTTACTAAGTCTGCGATGGGTACAAATGATTCATGGTTTGGGTTGGCTTGTTGTCCACCTCGTGAAAATCGAGTAAAACAACCTGTTGATGCACATGAACCAAGAGCTACTAATAATCCTGCTTTTTCCCTCGCTTCCATAAGTTCTTTGACACTGTGTTCATCCTGAAGACATACTGACCCTTCAACTAGGGCTACGTCCATTTCAGGCATTTCCCACACGTCGGCTAAGGTTTGTCCATAGACTATATCTACCATTTCGGTAAGTAAAGGTGCTAAAATGTCATAGTTTTCACTTAAAGACATGACATCACCAGTACATCCTGAAAGGTGGATGTATCCTATTCTTGGTTTAGCTTTTTCTTCCGCCACTTTTTCTACCTCCTGTTCTGAAGCTACTTCTTCCGTTTTTGCTTCCATTCCTAAAAATTCTTTTATACGGGCTATCATTTACTCTTAGACCCCTATTTCTTTTAAAATCATTTTAATGGCCTTTGGAATGGCATCTTCCACATTTTTGGTTAACCCTAACTCTACGTCAGGGGCAGAGACAGATTCTGGCTGGCATCCAATAACTATAACTTCATAAGTTTCGCTTAACTCATGCAATGGCTGGCTTACTGGCCAGGAATGCACGTTCTCATACGATCCCTCTGGTAATTCTGAAACATCGAATTTCCTTAAAGTACCGGGTTCAGCTCCAAATTCTACTACATCCACTACTATCAACTTTTTCCATAATTCATTAGGTAAACTGAATATATAGTGGGGGCCGCCGGTTCCTGCATCCAGAATCATTACGTTATCGGGAAGTTCATTGTCTTTGAATTGTTCTTCCATTGCCTCTGTTACTGCTGGTCCAAATCCGTCATCTTTGAATAATATGTTTCCACAGCCTATAACTAAAATCTCTGCATCAAATGCCATATTATTCCCTTTAGATCCTGACCATTTCGTTTTTGATGATGCTTCTGTCTTCGTCGTCTACTACTATCACATGGGTTGCACATGATAAACATGGGTCGTAGGCTCTGATTACATGAGGTCCAAAGTCGTGGTGGAAACCTTCAATTGCTGGTCCCATAGTGGGTATGTTCCAAGTGGTTGGTACTAAACAGCTGTAAAATTGTGTTTTTCCATTAGCAACCTGGGCCATGTGAACGTCCATTCCTCTCGGACCTTCAATAGCGCCTATTCCAAGTTTATTGGTACCGGTAATTTCATAATCAGCCATTACAGGTGCTGAGGTATCCAGTTCACTAAGAATATCTATTGCCTTGGAAAGGGCAGTTTTCATTTCTATAGCTCTTGCAACGTGCTGAGCTACTACACCTTTGCCTTTGAAACCATGGAATACTTCGGCTCTGGCTCGGGGTCCTACTTCAACATTTAAACCATCATATAATGGTATGGTTGTGCAAGCTCTTTTACCTACTTCCGGATCATCGTACCAAGTTTCAGGCATTATTTCAGTGAATCTTTCCAAATCGAATTTGTCTCGATCACCGTATAACTGGTGAGTGGCGAGTGACGCTGCGTTGGTAACACCTAAACCTTCAGGGAAACCTTTATCAGCAACTAAACCAATTATTAAATCAACATGCGCATCCACTTTTGGTTTTAATGCTTTTAATCTAGCATAAAGTCTTTTTCTCGCAACTTCTGTAATATTCCTAGCCATTCCACCTATTCTAACATCAGATGGGTGTATACCTTCTCCACCAACCATGTCAACTACGTACTGGGCATTTTTCCTTATTTCGGAAACCGAGTTTATAGCAGTGACCATTAAATCTGCAGGCACGATATCAGCTGCAATTAAGAATTGGTGTATTGCATGGCTGTTTACGTCATGCGCAGCTAAAATAAGTTCTCTTAATTGTCTGGCTGCTTTTGGTATCTCTATACCTAATGAGTCATCCATAGCTTCCACAGAAGCTAGGGTGTGAGGTATAGGGCAGACACCACAAATCCTCTGCACGATTACTGGTGCGGTTTCTGGAACTTTGCCTGTAACGATCTTTTCTAGGCCTCTTACAGGAGTAATACTAAAGTATCGCCCCTTAGTTACGATTCCTTCATCATCGACATCCATGACTAATTCTGCATGTCCTTCTTGCCGTGATGTTGGCGATATAACTATTTTTTCGCTCAAATGTATCACCTCTTGTTTTTATAATGAACATCAGTATTTCAATTGATTAATATATAATTATAAGCTTTTCTTTAGAAGATAAAATGAAAATTATATATACTATAAGATAATTAAATATAAGTTTCCCATTATTAACCGAATAATTCATTAGATTTCTCCTAAAAGATTGGTTAAAAAAAATAATAATTCGATTTATTGAATTTTTTAGAATTATATTTATACCAGAATATCTGTGCAAAAACTCTAAAAATTATAATATAGGATAAATTTATAACAATTTAACTATAATCTTGTTATTCCATATATTCAACAGGTACTGCTAGAATTGAAAAACTTAAGTGATAAACGATCTAATATAGTACTAGTTATCTTGAACATATAAAAATTGTAAGAATCTAGATAGACCGGCGCAGGGGGTTCATTAAAATGGTTAAAATGGTTGAAACAGAAGTAGAATGTTGTAAAATAATTTCTGAAGACGTTAAGGATGCGGTGATTCTGGAGGGATCGCCTGAACTGGGTTTGATTGGTAATATTTTAGGTTGGCTACTAGTGGAAGAACTTAATATGAAGCAAATTGGATATATAGACTCCAAGTATTTTCCTCCACTAGCTGTTCTATATAAAGGTATGGCTATTCATCCATTCCGAGTATACAGTGCCGATGGGATAGTCTTATTCTTATCTGATTTCATAATACCGCCGGCGGTAGCTTATGACATGGCTAATGCTATTGTGGACTGGGCGGGAAAAAATAACAGTAAAGAAATTATAACCTTTAATAGTATAGTGGTAAGAGAAAAAACCGGTGGAGTAGCTGGTGCAGCGAATTCTGAAGACACATTAAAACATTTAGGAGACAAGGAAATACCCATACTTCCCTTTGGTAATATAAATGGACTCTCAGGTACTCTTTTAACCAGAAGTAGCGTTAAAAATATTCCAGCATCCTGTCTATTCGCTGAAGTATTAAATCAATATCCAGATCCTAGGGCAGCTGCCAGTGTAGTGGATGTTTTAAATAAAATGTTGAATATAAACATCAATGCAGAGCCACTTCTGAAAGAAGCTGAAGAAATTGAATCTCGGCTGAAAGAGTTAGCCAATACTGTTCAAGGAGGGCAAGGCGGACAGGAATCACCTGCTTATTTGTAAAACTTTTAATATAAAAAAAATATTTTTTATTTTTATATTATAATTCATGCGGGCCCGTAGCCTAGTTGGATAGGGCGTCGGACTTCTAATCCGAAGATCCCGGGTTCAAATCCCGGCGGGTCCGTTAAAAATATCCTTTTTTTGATTTAAAGACCATTAAAATAAATAGGGCCCGTAGCCTAGCCAGGATAGGGCATCAGACTCCTAATCTGAGGGTCCCGGGTTCAAATCCCGGCGGGTCCGTAAAAAAATTTAAAATAAAAAAAAATAAGAATAGATTTTAATTCAAAAAAATAGTAATTCAATTTATTTTTTTTTAGTCCAGTTCTTTATGCCAAGAAAAATCTTTACCTAAATACTGCACCATTATAGTAATTATAATGAATCCAGCTATAATTACTGCTATAATAACGTTACCATAATCCATTATTATTCACCTACAGTTATTTTTTTTTAATATGATATCTTATATATAAATGATTTTGTTCTCAAATATCTTTTTTTTTGAATATAATTTACTATGAAAATTATTTAAAAAAATAAATCTACCATTTCTAATCCATTTTATCCATTTCCTTAATACCATTAATAAACTTTATTACACTAGTTGCCTCTTCAGAAAAATTGATGAAATCTTGAGCAGAAACGATAAGAACTAATTCATTATTTTCAAACTCTTCCGGATCCTTAGGTATAACCATCAATTTGTCTTTACCTTGTTTTATTTCTCTGCAGATTCCCATAGTAGCCTTAATATTCACTAAATCACTTCCAAATTTTTTATAGGATAATTCTCTGATTAAATTTTTATCTCATCAAAAATAAATACCTAATCTGAATTAATAATAATTATAGGAGGAGAGTTATAGTGATAAAAAGAATTCGAGTAGTAGGTGTATGGTAAAAGACCAGGATAAAGCCCTGGATTTCTATTTCTAAAGCTTGGTTTTGAAAAGCAATCTGACATTAAAATGGATAATGATTACCGTTGGCTTGAGGTTAAACCGACAGGCGCTGAAACTGCACTTACCATTGCTAAGCCTTATCCTGGACAGGAAGGCGTTTCAATAGGTGGATTCACTAATATAGTTTTTGCAAAGATGACATAAATACAACTTACTAGGATCTAAAAGCTAAGGGAGTTAAATTCATCGAGGAACCGAAAAAGCAAGAATGGGGTATGCTGCAAGCTATTTTTACTGATCTAGATGGTAATACACTTGTATTGGTTGAACGTGACGATTAATGAAATATTAATTAATCGAACTCCGGGGATAATTAAAGCTTTATTCCTAAATTCCATCTAACTATAAAAAATTTTTTTTTTATTCGAGTAAATTTAATTATTATTGGAAAAAAAGAAAAATGAATCAATAATTATCTAAAGTATTTGGTTTAGTATTCATGGATTCTTCATTGATTTCATCGGCTAATACGATCTTACCGTAACTTCCTCCTCCACCCGGCTGGATCTGTAAAGTTTTGTTACGGAATGTTTCTATAACTGATGAAAGTTGTGGATTCTTATTCTTAAGTTCCTCCAAAGGAGTGTGTATCAGTACTGATATTTCATTTCCGAATTTTTGCACCAGTTCCTTCCAGATTTTCTGCACAAAAACCGTGGTAACTCCTTTACCGTATGCCAAGCTTATAATCTCCGCTAATGGAAGTATATGAATGTAAGGTGGTCTGTGGGACGGATGATGAGGTTCATTCCACGATGATAGTTCAAATATCTTATAGTCTACGCCTTTTTTAATTATTCCACCACATTGACATTTCATCTTGTTTTCTAATGCTTCAATGTTAAACTTCTTATAACATTTGATGCAGGCTGTTTCATGGTATTTACCTAACCGTGGATCGAAACCGTAGTTGGCTTGTATTCTATTTTTTATAATAGCATTTTTAACATCTTTAAAAGTTAATTCTTTAATATTTAACTCGTTGAACTCTCTTCCTAATCGGTGCGGCCAGGGTGAATGTGCATCGGAATTAGATAGGAAAGGAATGTTTTGTAATTCTTTTATATGATCTGCCATGTCTGTATCGGCTGAAAGTCCTAATTCCAGAAAATCGGGTTTTTTAGAATAACAATCATATATACTATCGTATTCTTTATAGATGCCCGTCCATGGTGTGAATGCATGAGAAGGTCCTAAAAGACATTTATGGTCATGTGCTATCGCCATTATATCATCACCATTCATACGCACTTTAGGTCTGCCATCCGCATCCAAATTTCCACGTAAATCTTCCCTTACTCCATATGCTGCCTCGAAAGATGGTAGAATCATCAGGTGGTGGACTCTTTTTATATCCTCCACTTCTACAGTTAAAATAAATTTACAGGTGGATATGGTTTTTTCTACTTTTCTTTCATCTTTGATGGAAAATATTCCATTATTTGTTTCTTCAATACTTTCATCAAGTATTTGAAGCCATTTAGAATTCAACACATCCCCGGTTCCTACTAAATCTAATCCCTTAAGCTTTGCCTGTGATGCTATCACTTCAGGAATCATATTCTTCGAAGTTGCCATAGAATATCGGCCGTGAATATGTAAATCAGCGTTGATTATCATTTTCCACCAATTAAATGTTAAAAGATTAATAAAAGTTAATTATAAATTTATTATTAAATTTGAATTTATTATTAAATTTGAATTTATTATATTTAAATTAAAAAAAAATAAAAAAATTAAATTTTAATTTTACATAAAATTAGTTCATTAATTAATACACCATGATATAGATAAAAATACATCGAATAATTTTTTTTAACCGATGTATCGCAAATCTTCATCCCCAGGAGTGATATGCATTCTCTCTGACATCTCTTGTTCCATTTGCTGGGCTTTGGATATCATTTTACGTGTTTCTTCTGCTCTTTCTTCTAATTTCGCAACATCCACTTCTAATTTAAGTATATTAAGTAATGTCTTCAGAACCGCCTTGGATGCATCTGCATCTATGAAATATCCTGGAGTTTCACCCATAAGGCACACACCATCCATTCCCCTAGACATGCCCAAGCCTAGAAGAAGACCTGATGCACCAATTATTCCACCATCTGCTGATCTAAGTTTAACTTCATACCCCTCTAACATCTTAGTCAGTTCTTTACTTGTGGCTGCCCCTAAAACCTTTGTTTTCTCCACATGCTGACCCGTTCCAAGTCCACCGAGGGTATAAATATTTTTAACTCCATAATTCTCTACAAAATCAATAATAGCTCCACAGACATCATACTGTCCTTCTGGACTTAAACCCTGAGTATTTCCCACCAGTATAATATAATCTCTCTGATCCACTCCTGCTGACTTAAGATAATAGAACTCATTTTTCATGGGCTCGATTATCCCATTCTCACCTACAAAAACCTGTGGAGGGAATGATGGCGAGTATAACTCTGCAAATTTCTCGGCTTGAAGTTCATGGATCAGATGCTCTGCCACTAATTTACCAACATGTCCTATACCTGGAAGAGCCTCTATAAAGATTGGTTTATTGAGATCTACATCCTTCAATAATTTAATAAAGGTATCTTTCATCTAAAACCAGCTCCTATTTATTTAGTTAGCATTTGCTTTTTTAATAATCTTCTGTATTTTCCATATTTATCATTTGGAGAATATTTAGGAGGATAAACTACCCTCAAATCTCCTTCACAGTAGGGACATTTCTTCCGTAATGTGTATCCACCACATAATCGGCATTTATGCATTTTCATTTTCATTCTAATTCACGATAGAATTCACCCTCGCCACCAGCCTCTATCACCGCATCTATAGCCATTTGAGCTGCTTCTTTAAGTATAGTCTCTGCTTCAATATAGTTAGATGATTTAACTGTCATTCTGTATCGAGGAGCTCCTACAATCTGTATGCGAATATTTTCATCTTTAACAGATGTAAGAGCATCTTTAATTACTTCTACTCCATTAGGGACGTAAGATTTTAAATCAATATAGCCGGTTATCTGCACTTCTGGAGGGGATATATTCTTCTTTGCAATTTCAGTTATAGCTTCCGCCCATTTTACATCTATTTCCCTACTTAAAAGTGCTTCTACACCTTCTTCAGCAGCAATTTCGAAAGCTCCATAAAGATCGCCGAATTCATCCATCAAATAATAACCGACTTCTTCATATGCTTGATCAAGATCCTTATCCACGCTTTTAGCTGAAAATTCAAGTAGTTTCTCGGCTTTTTGCTCTATTTTCCATTGTTGGATTTTACGGGTTCTCTGATCTTCCCTAATCCTCTTCATGGAAACATCCACATGGCCTTTATGAGGATTTACCCTCAGTACTTTGGCTACGATTTTCTGGTTTTCTCGCACATGATCCCGAATATTTTTCACCCATCCAGAGGAAACCTCTGAAATATGGATGAATGCTTCTTTTCCCGTATACTCTTCCAAAAGAGCGAAAGCCCCATAATTTAGAACTTTATATACTGTACCTACGACCAGATCTCCTTCATCTGGCCATTCACTCCTCATTCTTACCATTAAAAACACCTTAAATGTTTAAATCTAATAATTAGTCTAAAACTTCTACTATCTGGGCAACTATTTCAGATTTTCCGCCTCTGGGTTTTACCAGAGTTTTGCCACAGATTATGCATTGCACATTGGATGCAGCGTGATCGAAAATAATTTGCTGATTACCACAGTCGATGCATTTGACTTTTAAAAAATTGCTTTTGGCATTGTTAAAATTTGTCATTGAATAAAACCTCTTTTGTTAAGTTTTCCATTATTTCATTACAAACTCTACTTTTCCAGCTCTAAATGATGAACGTTTAATATGAGTTTTACCACACTCTTTACATTTGTATCGTAAATCCAGTTTTTTTACTGGTTTATTTCCAGAGGGTAATGGTCTAGGATATCCTCGATAACCACTTGTAACACGCCTGAATTGGCGTTGACCCCATTTTAATTCGCTGGCTTTTCTTCTTTTCGATTCAAATACTTCATGAAGCCTGTGTTTTTTACAGCTAGGACAATAAGTTCTTCTTTCCTTAGGAATCTTCATTTATAATCACCTCTAAACAAAAATAAGCATATTTATGGCTTGAAATTTTTTGATAGTAATTTATATAAACTCTATTATTTGAAATAGATCTAATCTAATATTAAAATACTTATAAAATTCATGTTTATTTATAACTTTTGTATGAATTTTCCCTTCCTATTTTTTATTAGAATCTGAGCGTTAGGCTGTGGCATGGTAATAATATCTTGCGGAGAAAATGGACCGTATATCTTTTTATCCACTCCCATGATGGTTGGAAGTTCTTCTAAAATCATTAAAACTTCAGCAGGAGTTTTTTTATCATTAACAATATTTTTAAGACTCTGATCTTCTTTTGTTGGTATTGTTTCCCTGAAATTATTTTTTCCAGTAACAGTATCTCCAGAACTTTTCGAATCCTCAACATTTTCTGAAGTGGCTGGATATTCTGAAGATGACTTCTGAACGGGTTCGTGACCAAATTCTTTATAGATATTTCCTAAATTATTTTCTTTTACATCAGAATCTAATTCATCAATAACTTTACTCTGTGATACTTCTGCTGATGAATTAACTATAGGATCTTTTTTTATTTCAATGGGATTATCTGCTTTTTTCTTGATTATTTGATCCTGAGCCGAGGAAAATCTTAGAGATTCTCTCATTTTTTCACGATAAGCCACCAAGGAATCTACTAAGTCACGGTATATCTTTTCTTCCTCGGGAGTGGAGTTTCGAGGAACCTTCATAGACGATTTAGATGCTGACCCCGATTCTTTGAATAGCTGATAAGAGCGTTGAACATTCATAACAGCACTATTACTGATCTTATGCTCCCGTCTTTCACATATCTCAGCTATTATTCTCTGTGCATCCCGTAACAAATAAGACTCGAATGAAAAAGGATTATCATCAATCCTCCTCATAAGCCCATTAAAATATTTAAAGACATCCTGATAAAAGTTTTCCCCCACCGGAGCTAAACCACTTAGATTACGCTCTTTTTTTTGGATTTCTCTTAATTTTTGGAAGAATTCATCCAATTCCTATTCCTCGCTTTCAATCCTTGGAGCTAAAAGGAAGCTTAATTCACCTTCATCCGAGGCCATCTTTAAGGAGAGGTTAAGAGGCATGTCATTTCCCAATCTCAAAACCACTGCTTCTGAGAATTTATCCGCTTTCAACATCTCTTTTATCTTTTCAAGTGAAAATACTGATTTAGCATTATCTTCTATTTTCTCTCCATGTAAATATTCTATAGTAGCGTCTCCAAACTCCCCTTCTGCAGATGCTATAAATTTATCCTCATCTACTATAAGAGATATCTTATCAGAAACAATGTCAATATCCTGAATGGAATTTTTAAGCAGAGAAAATGGTATTTCAAATTCGGTAGGATATTCTAATTGAGGAGGAGTAGGGGGTTCATACTCTATATCTATAAGACGTATTTTAAAAGTACGTCGAGCTTCACCTTCAAAGTTAATAATTAAATTACTCTCATCAACAGCAAGTTCTACCAGATCATCTGATTTCCCTCTTTTAAGTACTTTCATTAGCTCCTCAGTATCTACATTGATTTTAAGAGGTTCATCACATGAGTACATATCAAAAACACTAGATTTAAGTTCGAGATGTACAAAGGTGATATGAGATCTGTCCAATGCATCGAGCTTCAAACCATCACTATCTGCCTGCATCTGAACTTCATCCACAATGGAAGAAATAGCGTCGAAACTAGTTTTTAAAATGTTAGAATCACTTAAAACTGCTTTAAACATTTTATCCTCCTTATAATTTATTATATTAATTTTTAAATCTTCAAACTAATTATTAACTTATTCGACTTATTAATCCTTATCATTCCCTTCATCTTCTTCAGTTACCATTTCATCCCCATTTCTCTTGGTCTTTCCTTCAACCGTTTCCAATTCATTATAGATTATTTTAAGAAAAGTTCCTTCCATTAACTTACGAGCAAAAACTGTTACTATTATGAGAGATCCAATTAATACTAGAAACGCTGAAAACATAGCCCTTTCGCCAAAGATAACATTAGAAGAAACCTGCACCGATGAACTGTATAATGAAAAGATCACCCCATAAATAATAAGTAAAATTGCAAAAACAACTGCTATGGCCCTTATTATAATATTCTTTTTATCTATTAGGAATTTGAATGCATCATAATTTTTTAAACTATTCCGAAAAGAATCTTCAGGTACTCCTTCAGAATTTTGAGATTTTTCTTGTCGATTAATATTAGATGAACTTATAATTGATGAATTTGTTTCAAGTTTTTCAGATCCATCATTTCCTAATTGATCTGATTTCTCATGAGAATTCATATTCTTATTTTCTTCATTTTTTTTCTGTGGGAAAATTCTCTTAATAAGACTGTGATATGAAGATTGTCTCCAAAATTCCCTCTTTTCGTCATGACCCTTTTTACGGGTGTTTTGGGGTGTTTTCGGATCTTTCATTATAATGTTATTCTCCTAAAATGCTTTCTTTAGATCTTTAATAATATTAATACCCTAATCGTATTCCCGCCAAGTGAAGCCGCAGGCAGTGCATCTTAAAAACCTAGTTTCGGATTCATCCGCCCTTCTAGTTTGCTGTAACCACCAGAATGCCTCCTTATTCTTACATTTGGAACAAATAGCACGGGTAGTTGGTAGAGTTCTAATCTTATCATCAGTAAATATTATACTCTCCTTTGCATTTATCTCCTCAGAAACTTCGTATTTACTGATCAATTCTTTAGTAATTCCCCTTTCATATCCACATTTTTTACAATGAAAACGTTTATCCTCTGGGAACATGACTGTTCCACATTTGGGGCAAAATTCCATTTAAATCCTCCTAAATAATAGTAAATTGGTGAATCATCAAATAATTCTTAAAAAAAAATTTTTTTTAAATGAACCTTTTTGAGATTTTTTATATATTTTTGTTGTAGATTTTAGTTAGTTTAATAATTCATTTAATATTAACTTAAGGGAAATTTCTTTTTATAATTAATATAATATTTAAATTAAATTCAATTGTTTTAAAGCATCACTAAGAATTTTATTATGATCAAAAGCTAAATTAAGTTTAAATACATCATCTAATTTTAAACATTCTACGTCCCTCGCATCAGTGTCAGCCTTCAACTTCCCTCCTGTTTTTTGGGCTGTAAAACATATTGTTATAACATGTCCTCGAGGATCCCTATTTGGATCTGAATAAACACCGGAAATATCATTTAACTTTATTTTAAGACCTGTTTCTTCCTTTACCTCCCTCAAGACAGCTGATTCAACTCTTTCACCATACTCTACAAATCCTCCTGGTAGAGCCCAGAATCCTTTATAAGGAGAATTCTTCCGTTTAATCAATACTATTGAATCATTATCACATATTATTACTGCATCTACAGTTAAAAAAGGGTGTTTAATATAAATCACATCTTGACTTTTAATCTAATTGATTTATTTCAAAATTTTATTTTATATATTCATAATAATATTAAAAAAAGATAGAAATCCCAGATTAAATTTAATAAAAATTATTCTAAGCACTTCCCTTTGATTCCCCAGTAATTACTCCTGCCGCTATGATATGTGCCGCTCTTAAAGGCTCCGGTATGGCGCTGCGAGTAGTGGATAATCTTATTATTTCTTCAGCATCCTCTAAGTCAATGCCAAATATCTGGATGTACAAGAATTCTTTACTTCCATTTTTAATTTTATATACTTCCCCCGCATCCAGAATATCATTCCATCGCTCTTTCCAATCTGGAAACCGTTTCAAAGCTTTTTCTATTTTTTCAAAATTAGGATACTTTCTCATTACCACAATAACCGGTATTCCTGTGGATTGGAAGATTTCTCTAATGTTAACCACATTAAAACCGCCAAAAGTGATGCCATCTAACATCATCACTCTAAGCTGATCCTTATGACGAGTGCTGTTCACCATTCTAATAATTTGAAGAGTGGAATCACGACCATCTCCAGTGATATATGTTCTAATTACACCATCAAGCCAGTTTCCAGCCCTGAAAACTGTGCCAATTAACATTACTGGTTGAGTAGTATGTAATGTGAATGGAGCATCGTCCACTCCTAAAATTCTAATTTCCCTCTTTACATTCCTGAATTTTTTATTTATATTTTCATTCATTTACACATTTTTTTTATTTTTCAGAAGATTCAATAGATTCCATTAAATTTTTTAATTCATAACATCTTGATTTCAATGTTTCTGCTGCCTTTTTAAGCGATTTACGAGGATTTTTAGCCTTAAGATATAATTTAGGTTCCCCAATTATTGGATGATCTACTACATATGCAGCAGCTTCCACATCCTTATCTTCCATTAAAGTTTTTCTTAATGCATTGCAGAGTGTGTGAGACTCTCCTGTAATTTCTATCTCCAGTTCTGTTTTGGTGTCTTTTATGATCTTCATTTATTCATCCCTCATAGTTTGAAGAAAGTTTTCTTCTCTCTTTTCTTCCGCAGTTTGGGCATAGTACTTCGCTTTTACTTAATTTCTTCATGAAATATCGGCAATTAGTGCACATAGCCTTAATAACTCCCAGTTCATTATCAGCAGTGGTTAAATCCACGTTGTCCAGTCCCATAATCTTAGTTACTCTGGCTTCCACTAGATCTCCAATTCTGAATTCATCGGTTAATTTAGATACATAACCTCTATCCGCTTGTGAAATATGTATACCTCCAGAAAATGAAGTGGTAAGGCTTCTGGTGCTGCCCTTAGCACCTTCGATTTTCATCAAAGCTCGCTGGCCTCTGACATCAGATATCTGTCCATACACCATTACTCCAATTTTCAGGAGCGATGGAGAATTAGTTTTTGGTATTATGGATATTTTCTTGTTTTTATTGTCTACATTGACTGTTCCGGCTACTAAAGATCTTATTTTTCCATCATCCTCATAAGTCCAGTCAGCTGGGACGAATTCTTCTGTTACTCCCAAAGGATCCCCTGGAAGAACAAAGTCTCCAGATTTATTTTTCATTCATTCACCTCAACTTTAAAAAAAGTTTAATTTATTTTTTAATTATCCTAAACTGATTTTTAATTTTTTCAAAATAATCCTAATTTTATTAAAATATTTAGCAATATTATGATTGCTATTAAGTGTTTATAATTCTTCTAAAAATAATTATCATAAATTATAGGAAATTTTAGATTTTTTATAATTATTGTTTACCATTTTATTATTGGTTTCCGTTAACATATTTAATTTCATCTATTTTGTAATCTTCCCATTTCTTCTTATCAAGGACAATTAAAAGTTCTTCCGGAGTCAATAGAGGTTTTTTATACATTTGAGCATCGTCTATGGCTATTCTGGGGCAGGCAGTCACTAAAAATGCATCTAAATCCATAAATGGTATTAAAAGTTCAGGAGAAACATGATCCATAAATATAATATATGCTTCCTTTCCTTCTTTATGAATCATACTTTTTAAATTTTTTGCAAGTTCCATACGCAGCTGACCTTTTTTGGATGAAACTATTATTCCAAATTTTTTCGCTTCTCTAGCTTTAGTTATTCTAGCGAATCTTATTTTGAGGATTCTATCTGCAAATTGATCAATATTCCTTGCCTCATTTCGGTAGGGATCGGCGATTATAACTGTTTTATTAGTGGAAAGTTTAATTCCCAATGGGTGGAAGTTCCCGCTTCCCACATATAAAAAAACATCTACGGGAAGTTCTTCAACTGCTGAAAAATTACATCCCAGTACTTGGGCTTTTCTGGTTCCTTGACCTTCCTTCATTATTATAGTTTTTCCTTCTTTTTCCAGGAAATACGCTGCTTCATCTAAAATATGAAGATGTTGAGTAGTAGTTACTAATCCGATGATTTTATAGTTTTCTAATAGATTTAATGCCTCTTTAATTGCGGGTATGACGTCCAACTGGAATTGAGCTTCAACAAAAAGCACTGGCACTTCATATTCTAAATGTAGAGGTGTATGTCCGAAATGAACCAATAAATCCACTACATCTTTCATACTTGCATCAGAAACATCACATGCACCAAAACTGGGATCGCCTGATATTATAACTTCTGCTCCAGTTTCATCCTCTATTTGTCTAGCAACAAGTGTAGCATAGATTTTAAGACCTTCTGGAAATTGTAATCCCACTGTATGTGCGTCAATCTTCTTAATTTCTTCAATTATATTCTCGACTTTAAGTTGATAGTTTGACATGGATTAACACGATTATTTTTTTTTATTAGTACTCCAAAGTAATCGAAAGATAAAAATTCTAAGTTCATTTTTGATAAAAAAAAATTGAATAATATCGAATTAGTAATTAGCCCAGGTAGTTTATTAATTTAAAGCTAAATTTCTTCTTCTATTACCACTTTATTATCCTTTACATTTACTTTAATTAAGGATTTAATTTTTAATCCCGTTTTTCTTTCAACTATACTCTTTCCTTGTCCTTTATCTATAACCACCATTACATCCATTATTTCAGCACCTATACTTTTAAGAGCGTTTAAAACCGCAGTCAGAGTGCCACCCGTGCTAACCACATCATCAATCAGAATTACTCGCTCTCCTTTCTTTATTCCATTTATATAAAGCTTTCCGTTACTGTAACCTGTTACTTGATGAACATCTACTTCTCCTTCCAATCCATAGGTGCGTTTTCTAACTACCACAAATGGTATACCAGTCTTTATGGATAAAGCTGTGGCTATAGGGATTCCCATGGCTTCAATACACACTATTTTATCAACATCAAGATTCATCAATTTGGAAATAACTTCTACAACCTCTTCAATAAGATCTGGCTCCACTAAAGGAACACCGTCAGTTATGGGATGCACAAAATAATTATATTCTCCTTTTTTAACGATTGGAGCCTTTAATAAACTTTTTTTAAGATTTTCAAGCATAATATCACTTCAAAAAAATAATTGGATTCTAAAAATTGGAATTTCCCAAATTTTTTTATATTAAATTTACTCTTTTACTAAAAATTTTATAACAAATTAAGGTACATTAATAATTAAAAAAGATTTAGAATTATTTTATCTTTATTTCAATATATATTATATAAAATATATATATTATTTAATTGGAATTTAAAAAAATATCAATGAATTTTTACAAAACTATTTTAAAATAAAATTTAATATTTATTTTCTAAAGTTTTTTAATGAAATTTACCATTTTATAAAAATTTTAATTAATCACCGGTGAAAGACATGTTGGGCAATCTAGGTAAAAACCTAACCAAAACAATGAAAAAATTGGCTGGAATGACAATAATAGATGAAAAAGTCGTCAAAGAAGTCATAAAAGACATACAAAGAGCCTTTATACAGGCCGATGTAAATATTAAATTAGTACTTAAACTTTCCAAGACTATAGAAGACCGATCCCTAAATGAAGAACCACCTAAAGGTATTACCCCTAAAGAGCATGTTATAAGAATTGTTTATGAAGAATTAGTAAATCTTGTGGGAGAAAAACCAGCTAAGATTGAAATCACCACCAAACCATACAAAATACTTTTCGTAGGGCTTCAGGGAAGCGGTAAAACTACAACTATTGCCAAACTGGCAAAATATCTTCAGAAAAAAGGTTTTAATCCAGCAATTGTGGTTACCGACACTTGGAGACCTGCAGCATATGAACAGTTAAAACAGTTAACTGAAGATATGAACTTGCATTTATATGGAGATCCTGAAAATAAAGATGCTCTAGACCTAGCGAGAAAAGGTTTAAATGAATTTAAAAAGCAAGATGTTATTATTATAGATACTGCAGGACGCCATAAAGAAGAACAAGAACTCTTAGACGAAATGAAACAGATTTCTAGAGTGGTGAATCCAGAAGAGGTTATACTAGTCATTGATGGTACTATCGGACAGCAAGCACGAGAACAAGCTCTTGCCTTCAGTAAAACCACTAATATTGGATCTATAATAATAACCAAACTAGATGGTTCTGCTAAAGGTGGTGGAGCCCTATCGGCAGTTGCAGAAATTGGAGCTCCCATAAAATTCATTGGAACAGGGGAGAAATTGGATGATTTTGAAGCTTTTGATCCTGAAAGATTTATTTCAAGACTTCTAGGTATGGGGGATATTCAATCCCTCCTAGAAAAGGCAGAAGAAATAGCAAAGGAAGACATTGATGCAGAATCTATGGATGCTATGCTCAGCGGTAAATTCACCTTGAAAGAAATGTATTCTCAATTTGAGATGATGAATAAGATGGGTCCCATGCAACAAGTAATGAATATGTTACCCGGAATGGGTGGTAAACTACCAAAAAATGCTTCTCAGGTAACTGAGGTGAAGCTAGCGAAGTATAAAATAATTATGGACTCCATGACGGAATATGAATTAACCCACCCTGAAGTGATTAAACAATCCAGATTAAAAAGGATATCTAAGGGCTCTGGAGTGAGAAATGAGGATGTCAAAGAGCTTATGAAATATTATAACATGACCAAAAAAGCTATTAAAGGGTTTGGAAAGAGGAAAATGGGCGGTAATTTAGGGCAGATGATGCGTCAGTTCATGAGGTAAAAATTTTATTGAAAAATTATTTCTAAAAATATAAAAAATGATTGATTTAATGAATTACCCTATGAAATTTTATTATTTACATTTCTTTATTTTAGGATTCTAGATTTTATAAATCAGATGGGATTCTTTTTTCTGCAAAAAAACACTTATTATGATTAGATTAAGATGATGTTTATGAATGATAAATCCGTAAAGCCTATAATCATGGAAAAGGCACTTAAAATTATTGATATAACTGGGAGTACGTTATGTACCCGTTGCTGGGGTAGAATTTTCTCTCAAGATATAGATGGCGTTGATAATCATGAAAGGGGAGAATATGTACAGCAAATGCTGAGAGAAGAAGCTTGCAAAAACGATGGCTTAAATGATGATTATTGTTATATATGCGATAATATCTTCCAATTCATAGAAAAAGGACTTCTAAATGATATAAAAAAAAATATATATGATTCTGGAGTTGAATTTTCCTCGTTTCTAGTGGGATGTCGTGTTCCAGCTGAAATTATCCAGAAGGAAAATTACATATATAATAAACTGGATTCTGAACTTGAAAGCATTAAAAAAGAGATTAACCGAGAGATTGGTAAATTTTTATCCTTACATATGGGTAAGGAAGTTGATTTTGATAATCCGAATTTAGTGATATTGGTAGATTTTAAAACAAATATGGCTACTCATTTAGAATTCCAGTTAAATCCCTTATTTATAGAAGGTCGGTACAGGAAATTGATTAGGGGAATTCCTCAGACTAAATGGCCATGCCGCAAATGTAAGGGTAAAGGATGTAAATACTGTAATTACACCGGTAAAATGTATATGGAGTCTGTTGAAGAATTAATTTCTCCACAAATAATTAAAGAAATTCAAGGTACAGAATCTAAATTTCATGGTGCTGGTAGGGAAGATATAGATGTTAGAATGTTAGGTAGCGGTCGGCCGTTTGTGGTGGAGATCAAAGAACCCCTAAAGCGGACTCTCAATTTAGAAGAGTTGGAAAGGAAAATTAATTTGTATGCTGCAGGTAAAGTAGAGGTTTCAGATTTGAAGATAGTGGGTAAGGAAAGACGCAGTCAAATAAAGACTTCTTCTACTGATACCTACAAAGTTTATAGGGCAGTAGTAGATCTGGATAAAGAAGCTTCTACTGATAGTTTAAAGATCCTTAACTCCCTGGATGTTATCGAGCAACGTACTCCCCTTAGAGTGTCTCATAGAAGAGCTGATTTAATTAGAATACGTAGCGTGAGAGATTTAAAAGTTAAAAAACTGGATCAAGAGAGATTAGAGTTGATAATTGAATGTGAAGGCGGTTTGTATATAAAAGAACTTATTTCCGGTGATGAATATAGAACTCAACCTAGTGTATCTTCATTACTTCAAATTCCTGCCAGATGTGTAGAGTTAGATGTTCTTGATGTTAAAAACTGAGTTTCTCTAATCATATGATGAATCTTTGAATAAAAAAACCATGTTTATTGCTTCACTGAGAATTAATACAAATAGTTTTTAGATAGTATTATAAACGTTGAATAAGAAAATATTTTTAATATGAATTTAATCAAATTATTATAAAAAACTGTATTTAAACTAATATTATGGAGTTTTAAGGTATAAAAATTCTTTATTTAGATGATTCTATTCAACGCGGGATTTTAATAGTTCATTAACCAGTTTTTGATTTAATACGAATAAATTCAAATATAATATTGTATACTAAAAATATATCTAATTAGTTAATTTAATCCAAATAATGGTTCAGTTATAGGAAATATTTTTATCAAACTTTTTTTTAAGTCGAATGGAGGTTTTAAAAAATGAGAAGATCAAGAGGTTTTAAAAGCAAAACACGTTACAAACTCAAAAAGACTATAAGGGCGGGTAGATCAAACCCTATAACAAAGCGGATACAGACTTTTGATGAAAATGATTTGGTTCATATTATAATAGATCCCAGTATTCATAAAGGTCAACCACACCCACGATTTCATGGAAGAACTGGTAAAATAGCTGAAAAACGTGGCCGAGCATATATAGTTGCAATTAATGATGGTAACAAGGCTAAAAGATTGATTGTGAGACCAGAACATCTTAAAATGCAAGAGTGATTAGGATGATTGGAAAGAAAGTTATTGAAACCGATCCCATCACTATTGCAGAAATTAAAGAAATGTTAGAGAAACGTCAAGAAGATCATGAGTTAACCTATGAGCAGAATTTAGTTTTAGATCACGTGGTTAAGTTTGCAAAGCTGGATTCTGAAGCCGCTAGTAAGTTGGTGGGTGAACTTAATGAAATAGTTAAAAAGGCTCAGTCTGTCAAATTAGCGGATATAATGCCCAAGGATATGCCTGATATGAGGCTCATGTTTGCTAAGGAAAGAGGTTCTCATAAAAAAGAAGAATTGGAAAAGTTATTAGAAATAATAAATAAGTACCGTGAAGAAGAATCATAAATTTAATTTTTTTAGCAAATTTAAGTCATTATTAAAGAAATTTACTTACTTAAAATTAATGCTATAAATTGTTTCAAATTTTGAAAGGATATTTAGTCGATGTTTCTGAATTAATTGAATTAAAAATCGGTGGTTAAATGGAAGATTATGCGATTATTTTGGATTATCTTCCTTTAGGTTATGTAAAGGAAGGTTCATCTTCATTTAAAAGAAAACCTGTAGCTCAAGCAATAGGTATAGTGGAGTTTACTCTACTTGAACTCACTCCCCAAGAAAAGGTTAACCTAGATATACATGAAAAAGTTTACATTGGAGCGGGGAAAAGGGATAAAATAGCCCGGGTGAACGGCAGACTTAAATATGATAAACTCACCTCCACCGCCAGGGTAGAATTGAATTATGTGATAGAAGAAATTATAAAAGAACATGAGGATAAGTACGTCCAATTTTTCAATGATGCAGGTCCAATTTCAACCCGACTTCATCAAATAGAACTTTTACCAGGTATTGGAAAAAAACATATGTGGGATATTTTAAATGCACGTAAAGAGAAAGAATTTGAGAGTTTTAAAGATATTAAAGAAAGAGTGCCCATGCTAGCAGATCCTGTTAAGCTCATTTCCAAACGTATACTCCTGGAACTTGAAGGAAACGGTGATAAAAAGGGTAAAAGGAAGTACATAGTCTTCACTAGACCTCCGAAAAAAGAAAAACCTAGTTATCATAAATTCTAAAAGCTGTAATCCATAGAATTGGAAATATATATTTTGATATTATTTTTGAAATAATTATTTTTCGAACAGTACAGAGTCTATAAATGTTAGCGGATACCCTAAAAATATTAAAAAAAAATGGTATTAGACTGAATAAAAGAAAAGGTCAAAATTATTTAATAGATACTCAAATACTGTTCAAAATACTGAATCATGCAAATATCTCCCTAAAAGATACTATTCTAGAAATCGGTCCCGGTATCGGGACTTTAACAATACCATTAGCTGGAATGGCTGGTAAAGTAGTGGCAGTTGAGCAGGACCAAAAAGTAGCGGAGATATTAAAAGAAAGGCTCAAAAATCTTAAAATAACGAATGTAGAGGTAATAATAGGTGATGCGGTTAAAATAAAGCTTCCATCATTTAATAAAGTAATTTCCAATCTGCCCTACCAAATATCCTCACCCATAACCTTCAAACTACTTAAAGAAAATTTTGATTACGCAATATTGATGTACCAACAGGAATTTGCTGAAAGGATGATAGCAAAACCAGGTGATACTAATTATTCTCGTCTTTCAGTTATGTTATACGTATGTTCAGATGTAGAATTACTTTTCAAAGTTTCAATGAATTCTTTTTTTCCCCAGCCAAAGGTATCTTCAGCTGTAATTAAATTAACTCCTAATCCTAAATTAGATATTGATGAATTCTTTTTCAATATAACTAGAGCACTTTTCCAGCATAAAAATAAAAAAGTAAGGAATGCTCTAATTGATTCTTTCCACGAAATATCAAATATGGATAAAAATATTGTTAAAGACATTGTTTCAAATTTAGATGAAAGATTGATGAACGATAGAGTAATTAAATTGACACCAGAAGAAATTATGGTTATTTCAAATCAATTGAAATATTTAATGAATAAAATGAATAATTAAATTATATTTGGAGATGAAGTAATAATGAATGAAAATCCATATAAATTATTTCAAAAGGAATGTCCAGATGTTGCAGCCCGTTTTAATGATTTGATCGAAGCTCAGAAATCGTTGGAAGGATTAGATGCTAAAACAAAGCAATTAATTAATATTGCTATACAAACCTCCAATCGAAATCCCACTGGTGTGAAGCTACATGCTTTTATGGCTAAAAATGAAGGATCAAGTCGTGATGAAATTGTAGGTGCTGTGGTATTAAATCTTCATCTTTCTGGTCTTACACCTGTACTTGAGGCACTGCCTGCAGCTTTAGATGGATTTGAAGGTAAATTATAATTAAAATTGACTTCAATATATATTACAAAAGATTACTTTAATTTAACTGAATGGATAGCTACAAAAATTAAATGTTTAAATAAATCTAAATCATCTTTTAATTAAAAAATTGTGTGAATGTTAAAAAAATGCTAGAAAAATATAAAGGAATATGCTATCAAAGTCATCCAAAGGTATATGAACCTTCTGAAGATACATTTCTATTTGCAGAGAACCTAGAAGTGGAGAGAATGAGCCGTGTCCTGGAAATTGGTACTGGCACGGGAATTATAGCAATTATAGCTGCTAGAAAAGCACGGATGGTAATTGCTACCGACATAAACCCCTATGCCTTACAATGTGCTGTTAAAAATATAATAAGCAACAAAGCTTATAATGTAGAATTAAGGGAGGGATATCTCTTTGAACCAGTAAATAATGAGAAATTCGATCTTATTTTATTCAATACACCCTACCTTCCCTCTTCAAATGAGGAAAAAATTGACGATGAATTAAATGCAGCATGGGACGGTGGAGTTAACGGTAGAGAAGTTATAGACAGATTCATCGAGGGAGTTAAAGATTATCTAAATCCTGGTGGTCGTGTACAGCTGGTACAATCATCTTTATCTGATGTAGATAATACTTTAAATGATTTCGAGGAACTTGGTTTTAAGGCTTCTGCAACTGCTCGGGAAAAATATTTCTTTGAAGAAGTGGTTGTTATAACTGCTTATAATGAAGTTTAAGTTAAAATATTGTATCTATTAAAAAATTTAAGCGATGATAATTATTATAATTCTTATTAAATCGGAATTGATTACTTCGCTAATTTCATAAATCAAATTAAATTTCAGATAAGAATAAAGCTTATATATTTATAGAAAATGACCAAAATTATAACGAAAAAAATTTTATAATTAAGACTGATTTTCAAATTCCTTAGATTATAAGATTAAAAGATAATAGAAATGATAAAATCAATATTAACATTTGATAAATTTATGTTTTAAATGGAGGATTAAAAATGAAAGACATCGTAAGAGGATGGCGTCACATTCCACAACGATATAACCTCATAGGATCAAAATGTACCCGTTGCGGAGAAACGTACTTTCCAAAAAGAGTTATGTGTCCAGAATGCCGGAGAAAAGGTAAGTTAGAGAATATAAAATTTAGTGGTAAAGGAAAAATCTATACTTACTCCATTATACACACCCCTACAGAAGAATTCAAAGCGTTATCCCCTTATACAGTAGCTATAATAGAATTAGAAGAAGGTGCCAAGATAACCAGTCAAATAGTAGACTGTCAAAATAACGACATTCAAATAGGTGATGATGTAGAATTAGTTTTCAGAAAAATAAAAGAAGAAGGCGATGAAGGAGTAATATCATATGGATACAAATTCAAACTCGCAAAATAATATAGGAGTACTCTTGGTTGGTCATGGTAGTAGATTACCCTATGGAAAAGACGTAATAAGTCAAATAGCTGAAATTTATAAAGAAAAAACAGATTACCCTGTTGCTGTTGGCTTCATGAACATGTCAAAACCATCAATACCGGCCGCTATAAACCATCTCGCAAACAGTGGTGTAGATAAAATCATTGTAACCCCAGTATTTCTAGCTCCCGGAGTGCATACCACCCAGGATATACCCCACATTTTGGGATTAAATACTCCTCAAGAAGATCACAATCCTCAGGAAGACCAAGAACATAATCATAGCCATAACCACGATGACGGAACAGATGAAATCCAATTTAAAGGCGAAATCATCTACACTGAGCCATTGGGAGCTGATGAACGGATCGCGGATATAATAAAAGATAGGGTTAATGATGCCCTCTGAAAATCCTAAAATTTCTGATTTAGGCGAAAAAAAACTTATAAAAAGGCTTCTTGAAAAAAGCCAAAAATTTCCATTCAAATCTATTTTTTTTGATGAATTATCATTTAAAAGCCGAAGTGATGATGCTGCAATCTTAAATTTTGGAGAAAATTATTTAGTGGCAACTTCTGACCTATTAATCCAGTCCACTCACTTTCCCATACAGATGACTCCTCAACAGATTGGGAAAAAACTTGTAACAGTAAACGTTAGCGACCTCGCTGCCATGGGAGCCGAGAGCCTGGGAATCATAGTGGCCATGGCTCTACCCCCAGATTTAATGGTTTCAGATTTTGATGAAATCTTAGAAGGAATCCTAAAGGCATGTGAACATTATCAAATGGCTCTTATTGGAGGAGACACCAATGAATCATCCGAATTAACATTATGTGGAACTTGTCTAGGAACTGTTGCCAAAGATTATGTTATGATGAAAAGCGGAGCCCAAGTAGGAGATATAATCGCGGTTACAGGATATTTAGGGCTTGCAGCAGCTGGATTCGAAATCTTATTTGATGATGAATTAAAATTAAAAGAATTAAATCCTACTTTTAAGGAACTTGCCCTTAAACGTGCTCTAGAACCCGATGCCCAATTGAAGAAGGGAATTTTATTATCAAAAACTGGGTTTGTGACATCTGCAACTGACATAACTGACGGTCTTCTAAGTGAACTTGGAGAACTTATACAAGCTAATCAAAATAACGTGGGAATGATCATTAATGAAGATAAAATACCCATACCAAAAGAAATCTTTGAAATCGCCGGGAAAATAGGTAAAGATCCACTTGAAATGGCTTTATCCTTTGGTGAAGACTTTGAAATACTGTTAACTATTAGAAAAAATAAATTCTTCGAACTAAAAGATAAATTTTCGCTTTATGAAATAGGTTATGTAACTTCAACTGGACAAATCCAAATTATAGATAAAGAAGGAAAGACAAATATATTAATCTCAAAGGGTTATGAGCACTTTAAAAATTATGATAAATCTAATCAAGTATTTCATTAATTTGGTGAAATCATGAGAAAGGAAGGCATACTTTATGAAAAAGTGGGTAAAGCCTTAAATTGTAAAATATGTGAAAGAAGATGCATAATTTCAGAAGGAAAAACTGGTTTTTGTGAAATGCGAGAAAATGATGATGACAAAATTTATAGTCTCAATTATGCTGCTGCATCATCTATTGCCGTGGATCCTATAGAGAAAAAACCGTTATTTCATTTCTACCCGGGAACTACTGTATTATCAATTGGAAGTGTTGGCTGCAATTTCCGGTGCAGACATTGCCAAAACTGGGGTATATCCCAGTCACAGTTGGAACAAATACCTACTAGAGAAATACTACCTGAAGAAGCCATAAATCTCACCAAAGAAAATGGATGTAAATCAATCGCCTGGACCTATAATGAGCCCACCATGTGGTTCGAATATACTTTGGATTCTGCTAAAATAGCGAAAAAAGAAGATATTAAAACCATTTATGTGACTAATGGTTACATGACCGAAGAATCCTTCGATCAGATAAAATCCTACTTAGATGCTGCTAACATCGACCTTAAGGGGATGTCGGATAAATTTTATAAAGATTTGTGCGAAGCCCGACTCCAGCCCGTGCTGGATAATATTGTAAGGATGCATGATGCTAAAATACATTTAGAAATTACCAATTTAATGATACCTGGTTACAACGATTCTGAAGAGGATATTAAAGCATTAGTGAAATTCATGGTGGATGAATTGGGAGTGGAAGTTCCTTTACATTTTACACGATTTTTCCCCCAATACCAGTTAACAAGCCTGCCCCCGACTGAAGTTGGAATATTGAAAAAAGCTCAAAAAATAGCGAAAGAAGCTGGTATAAAATATGTTTACATTGGAAACGCTCCTTCATTTGGTGGTGAGAACACTTACTGCCCTTCATGTGGAAAGCTTATTATAGAGCGGAATGGCTTCAATGTTATAAGTGACGAGAAAAAAATAAAAGAATGTCCCACCTGTAAAGCCAAAATAGATATTGTGACTGATTAAAAAATCTGGATTAAAAATTTAATAGCATTTAAAATTTTGTTAAATCTTTATGTTAATAATAGTAACCAGTAAAGTTCTAAGCGTTTAAAAGTTTAATGAATGATGAACATTTTTATTTAATCATTTTGTTTACTAACTCTCTCAAACTTCTCCCCTTTACCCAGAGGCTTAGTAGCATCCACTCCTACTTTAGTGGTAGTTCCATCGGGAGTAGCCACCGGATCAAGGGATGAACCACGAGCACCGGGAACTATGAATATGTCATCATCTCCTTTAACTCGGGTGGCGATGGCGTATTCAATATCATTACTTTTAAAGATATCAATATCCTCATCAACCACCACGCAGTGTTTTAGTGATGGATGAGCCGTTAAAGCTGCCATTAAAGCATTTTTACCATCACCTTGTGTCTGTTTTTGGATTGAAACTACTGCGTGCAGCCAACAGCATCCGCCCTCTGTTAAAACAACATTTTTAATTGTAGGCACAGTGTTTTGTACTATCTTATATATACGTGGCTCCTGAGGTAAGCCTTGTAAAAGTTTATGTTCAAATCCGGCAGGCATTATGGCATGATATAATGAATCTTTTTTATAATGCATTTTATCCAATTCAATAACTGGTTCGTTTCTTATTACATCATATGTATCTGTTAGATCTACAAATGGGCCTTCTGCCGCTCTTTCATATGGTAGTATTTTACCTTCCAATAATATTTCACATTCAGGAACTTCCAAATCAACTGTGTCACATTTTATTAACTTCATTTGACCATTATGGAAATTGTTAGCCACTTCCAATTCATCTACGTTAATAGGTACGGATGTACAGGATGCTAGAAGAGTGGCTGGATGCATACCTATGGCGATAGCGATTTCCAATGGTTGATCCATCATTTCTGCTTTCTGATAGTATGTATAAAGATTTCTGGGAACAATTCTAACTCCTAATCGATTAGTAGTTGATACAAGCATCCGATGGATTGATGCATTTCTTACACCCGTCTCAGGGTCTTTAGCTATAATCACTCCCGCAGTGATATAAGGTCCACCATCATTTTTGTAATAGGTTAATATAGGAAGTTCTCTTAAGTCTGCTCTCTTTGATACATCAAATTTCTCATTAACGCTTTGAATTTTTGTTATAGGTGTGGGATTTTCCATCGCCTCAATTATCCTGCCACTTATATCATGCACATTTATTGATAATGCACGGGCGATTTTTTCCCTAGTATTACATATGCCCGATATGATACGCATATCATTTTCTTTAATGTTTTCAAAGATTACTACATCTTTATCATGATCTTTAATTAGTTTAGAAGCTTCATATTTTGTAGAAACTTCTTCTTCAATTTTTTCAACTTTGAATTCATTTTCAAGGACTTTTAGAAATTCTCTCATTTATTAACCACGCATATTTTTAGTTAAATTATATTTGAGCATAAAATACCAATATTATCAAATAATTTTATTTATTCACTTTTAAATATTTAATTCGCGTGAATAATCACGGGATTAGATTAAATGCCAATATTTCTACTTGTTTAATATCATTAAATTAACCATCAAAACTTTCCTGTTTTACGGTTGATACTACTTTTAAACTTTAAAAAATTATCTTTTACGTGTTCTTTACCTATTCCCAGCATTTCAGCCGCTAATAAAGCGGCATTTTCCCCTGAATCTATGCCCATAGTTGCTACCGGCACTCCCGGCGGCATGTCAACCATTGATAGCAAAGCATCCAATCCACCTAATCTAATATTACAAGGTACCCCTATAACAGGTTTTTCAGTATATGCTGCCACTGCCCCGGTGACATGTGCTGAAAGCCCGGAAATGGCTATAAATAATTTTACATCTTCCATCTCTTCCATATAATCTTCAAACTTTACAGGATTTCTGATGGGAGATACAACCAAAGAATCGTAGGATATATTCATCTTATCAAGGAATGTGGTGGTTTTTTTAGCTACCTTTATATCCGAAAAGCTTCCAGCAATCACTGCCACGTCAGGATGATTTAAATGTCTATCAGAATCATGATTAAAAATTTTATTGGAATGTGATTCAGCTTCAGAAGCAGTCTGTTCTGTTGTATCAATTTTAATGGATGTTTTTTTGGCGTAATAACTGCTTTTAAGTTTATTTTCAAGTTTTGCTTCATCATTATCTACTTTGAAGAAAAAATCTCTTCTCATAGATGAAAGATTTTCTCTGACTTTTTTATTATTGATACCTATTATCTGTGAAGCCAGGATAGCGCCGTTCTCACCACGATCAATCCCTACCACTGCCACAGGAGCTCCCATTGGCATCTGTGCAGATGCGAACATCGCATCCAGCCCTCCTAACTTAACTTCTACAGGCACTGCTACCACGGGCTTATGAGTGTTAGCTGCTATAATTCCGGGAAGATGAGCTGAAAGTCCAGCTATTCCCATAAAAACTTCCACTCCATGTTTAGTGGATTCTTCAACAATACTTTTAACTTTTTGATGAGTGCGGTGAGCCGAAGCCACCCTCAGATCATAAGGAATCTCCATAGTTTGCAGAATTTTTATAGCCTTTTCTGCTATAGCAAAATCAGATGCACTTCCCTGTAAAATCATGACCTTCGGTTCCATCCTACCACCCAAATATTAGTTAATTAAATGTAAATAAAGTGTATATGATTTTTAACTCTCTTTTGTACTATATTAACCATCTTATACTAAAATTATATGCACTAAAAAAGTTAATAAAGTTTTTTGGTAAAGAATTGGGAAAAGAATTAAAAGTGCAATTTATACAATTCAGTAATTAGATATTAAATTTTATTGAATAATTTTTGAGGTGTACTCTAAGTGTTATGGATCATTCTATTATTATTTTGGATCATTTCCTCCATTAAAACCATTAATTCGAAAGATATGGCCGTTTCAGTTATAATACCTGCTTTTAACGAAGATAGAACAGTGGGTAATGTAATAAAGGCTGTGAAATCCTTAAATTATATCGACGAAATAATTGTGGTGGATGATGGATCCTACGATAAAACAGCCGAAGTAGCTGTAAAAGCAGGCGCTAAGGTAATACAGCATCTTAAAAATCAGGGTAAAGGATCTGCAATAAAAACGGGCTTTAATAATTCAAAAGGAGATATTGTGGTTTTTTTAGATGCAGATATTGAAAATTTAACCTCTAAACAGGTTGATAGCATCATAAAACCCATAATTGATGGGGAAGCAGATCTTACAAAAACTAAATTTAAAAGAGAAGGCGGTCGAGTAACTGAATTAACGGCTAAACCCTTATTAAATTTCTTTTTCCCTGAAATAAGATTTGATCAACCCCTCAGTGGACAGTTTGCAGCAAAAAGATCATTTCTCAATAATATAAAATTAGAGGACGATTATGGAGTAGATGTGGGAATTGTTTTAGATGCAGATGTCAGAGGAATGAAGATTAAAGAGGTGGATATTGGCAAAGTCGATCATATGCTATCTTCACTGCACGAACTTAACATAGTAGCCACTGAAGTGGTGAGGACTATTGTAGACCGCGCCAATGAGTATGGCCGAGTTACCATGATCGATTCCCTAGGAAGATTAATAAGAATGGAAATACTAGGATTGTCCCTAGTGTTTTTAGGGGTATTCAGTACATTCTTTATAAGACCCATTCCCATACAAATAGGATTTGCAATAACTATATTCGGAACGGCCGTAACCCTGTTTTATATAATTAAAATACTCAGAATGTCTTTTAACATGATGAGAAAACCTGGTGCGAGGGTACAAACCCTTAAATCTTTTTTTTACATGCATTCCCCCATTGTGGTATCGGGAATTATATTAATAGCCATGATCAGCACCCTAGTTGGTGCAATACATTTTGAAGACGGTAAAATATCCATTGAACCTACCTCCCGAAACTTGATTATCCCCACTAATCATAGTAACAATCAAACCATCTCTGCAAGAGGCCCCTACACGGTTGACAGTGCTCTAGAAAATGAAACTTCCATTATAAGAATGCCTCAAGATGCTATGAGTACCATGGAACTTAATTACGGGGACTCCATCTATATAAATGGCACTGGCTACTCCTTAAACCAGACTCTTTCAGGAGAGGATAATGTGATGCGTATACCTTCCGACTCAAGGACTTATCTTGGATTAAATATTGGAGACGTAATAATGGATAGTAATGTGAGAAACCTATTCAAAAATCTTTACGTTGAAAAATATCTTACAATGCAAAATAATAGTAATTTAACTATTAAAGAAGGTATCATCCTAAAACCAGCAGCAGACAATGCCAGTACAGTAAACATATACCTGAATGATCAGCAAGTAGCTAGCACAGTAGGTGTATTTAAAAATGGAACTTATAACGTCTACCTCGATGGAGTATTATATAAATCCATTAATTTTAATGATCAAAACCCCCAAGGCAATTACACATTATACTATGGACAAAACGTTATAAAAATAGAGATTGATGGACAAAAGCAATCTAATGTAGCCTTCGCATCTTCAAATGATGGATTATTCCTTAATTTAGCCTTTAACAATATAAGTTAATAATCAAATTCAGTTTGAAATAGAAAGTGTTTACCTCGGTTTATAATTATTATATTGATTATTATTAATAATCTATTATTTCTTTTTCATTAATTTCTCAATCGAAAATAATTGACTTAGACATCGGTTATTTTAAAAGTTTAATTTTAAACCTCTGTTTACCTGCGAATAAAAAAACGGAATTAGTGATTTCAATACCCTGATATCTAAATATTTTACATTTTGATACTTTTTTCCATTGTTTTTTTACGGATTAATAATTGTACTTCTTGGTAGCTTGTCAAATTTAGCTGTAGCACTTTTTACTTTCTCTGTTCCTTTGTCTTATTTCATTAGCATTATTATTTTATAACCCTCAATTGCTAATCCTAATCATCATCAAGATCTTGGTAAGTTGATAAAACCATACTGAGAACATGCTGAAAATGTGGGCGGATTTACCGCTCTGCATCCAATTAGTTTCGCTTATTTAATTACCTTCTAGAAGAATGTCAGGATTTGTTAGTTTAGCGAGCATGGGTTCGATCATTGACAACAAAATAAATCTTATTTTACAATTTAATATAATCTAAATGTTTATTTTTGACATTTTATCCATGGAGAAGGCGGAGAATGATGGATTTAAAGAAATTAAAAAATATAGATAAAAAAGTTTATTTATACATTATTTCTAAAATGTAAATCAATTATAATCGCATATGGGGGTATAAAAATGTTAACAAATGTTTTAAGTAATGAAGAACTTGATGAAATGTTAGATAAAGTGGAAAAAGCAACAGATGATCCTGTTGTAAGGGACGTTCTAGCCTTTTATGTTAAAAGATCTCCTAAATATGAAATCCCTGAAACTCCCTTAAACAGCGAGACAGTATATTACATGATCTCTAATGAATTGAAACTAGACGGTAATCCTGCTTTGAATCTAGCAAGTTTTGTTACTACTGAAATGGATAAATATGCTAATCTACTGTTTATGGAAAGTGCAGGAAAGAATTTCATTGATCAGGATGAATATCCCTCCTCAAATGAGATTCATGACAGAGTTATAAACATGCTGGCTAGATTGTACCACGCCCCACTTGATCAGCAACCAGTAGGCACCGGTGCAATAGGTTCATCAGAGGCCATATTACTTGGGCTTCTAGCGCATAAATGGAACTGGAAGAAGAAAAGGGAAGCAGAAGGTAAATCAACTGATAAACCTAACATAATTTTTGGAGAAGATGTGCACGTGGTTTGGAAAAAGTTTGCACGATATTTTGATGTTGAACCACGAATTTTGCCCATGAATCATGATAAATTTGTTTTAGACGTGGATATGGTAAGGAAAAATATAGACGAGAATACCATATGTGTAGGTACTGTATTAGGAACAACATTTACAGGGGATATGGATCCCATTGAGGAAATAAATGAGATGCTTGAAGAATTTGAAGAGAAAACTGGTCAAGATATACCTATACATGTTGATGCTGCAAGTGGTGGTTTCGTAGTTCCATTTGTAGATCCTGATTTAAATTGGGATTTTAGATTATCCCATGTTAAAAGTATTAATGCTTCTGGACATAAATATGGCTTAGTATATCCTGGTGTTGGTTTCTTATTATTTAGAGACGAATCAGATCTTCCAGATGAATTAATTTTTGATGTAAATTATCTGGGAGGAGTAATGCCAACTTACACCCTCAATTTCTCAAAAGGGGCCAGTACTATTGTAGCACAATATTTTAACCTGTTAGCCCTCGGTAGACAAGGTTAAGAAGTCATAATGAACCTATTAATGCTGAATGCGACTTATTTATCCAATAAAATGGAAGAAAGTGGTAAATTTAAAATATTAAATAAAGAAAGCAAAGTTTTACCATTAATAGCTTTTGAATTGGATGAAAATGCACCATTTGATGTTTTCGCATTTTCAGACCGGATACGACAGCGAGGATGGATTATACCCGCCTACACATTACCAAAGAATGCTGAAGATAAAGCGATCATGAGAATAGTTCTTAGACTTACAATAACACATGAACAGCTTAATATGCTTTATGAGGACCTTATAAAAGCCTATGAAAGCCTGGAAAGAGATATCGACACAGTTTTACGAGAAGCTAAAAGAGAAGAGAACTTAGAAATATCTCGAAAACACTCTGATAAAATATGCTAATTTTTAAATTTTTTTTGAACATATTAACGAAAAAAAATGAAAATAAAAAGGGGAATTGGATAAGTTCTCCAGAACATTTGCATTATTCATGCCCATTTAGTGCAAACGAATCCACAGCAACGAACGAACCCGTGATGTTAATCGGATAGTCCCACCGGTTGCCATGGCAGCCACAACCAGCAATAGTGTGCCTATGCAACATACCGGCCTACAAATAACAGGACTAATACTGGCATTTTTAATGTTGATGGCGGCTTAGACTGTGGAAGAAGAATATAAATATCCAAATTATTCTTTTTTATTCCTTCTATTCATTTTTTTTATACTTAAGAAGTAGAGTGGGGCCTAATTCATCATTTGCCTTCTCATCACCGCCTTGATATTCGTCTGCTGCAATTTGTTCTAAATTTTCAAATATCAACCCATGGCTAATAATAAACTTTAACAGCTTCCTCCAAATCATCATAAAGTCCAAGAGCAGCTAATGCTCCGATTTCACCCTGAGCCCCAGTAACTTCCAATAATTGAACTCCCACTTCATTTGCTGTTAATTGTGCTTCCTCCAACGTTATCATAGATTTTTTAGCTGCTTCTGCATATGATCTGAGTTTCTCTGGAATTCCAATACCTTCAAGAACTGCGATTGATGTTTTATCAGATAATGTATATTTTTTAAGTAGTTCATGTGTTTTTTTAACTAATAACTCTTTTTCACCAGGTTTAACTGCAAATACTAATGCTATAGCTACACAATTCTGGGTTTTGTTAGGATTATGAGGATAAAGCTGCACTGTAACATGATTCAGATATTCAAAACCCATCTCATCTAGCTCCATCCCTATATTATTAGCTAAAGTCCAGGTAGCTCCCTCCTCCTTAGTATCAGTATCATCTATCCCTATAACGATTTTTTCCAGGCGAGGAGTAATCACTCCAGCTCTACCCACCTTGGATCCTCCCCCAACATTATAAAGCTCCACTCTATTAACTCCTTCAGCCATACCTCTGCACATAGCTGCACCCACACCAGCACCAGCTAATCCGGAGTGGACCACGCGTACTTCATCCCCTTCAACCGATACTTCTTCAATTCCAGCTGCCCTGAAGCTTGGTTTAAGATTCATATCACTTTTTCCGACTTTGAGTAAATATGTATGTTTATCTCCATCCCTTATCGAATCTAGAACCAAATCACTACTTCTTTTGTACTGGTAAATCATCCATTCTGAACCACCTACACATGGATGGTATTCAACCAATTCCACAATATCATCGTCGACCATAGTTAAGATTTTTTTGTAAGGGGCTATCCATGGACTTTTAAATTTATCTTTTAAGTCACGAGGGGTTAATATTTCCATTAATTTATCTCCATAAAAATTAATTACTTATATCATCCTAGTTTGGTTATTGTTAATTTAATAAAATTCCTTTTTTCTGGAATATTTAAAAATTTTTAGTTAATAGCTCCTCATACTTAATCTTATTTTTTATAAATAAAGGGTAATTCTAGATTTTGAACTTTTAAGTAAATTTAATCGATTGATAATCAAATAATCTGTGATAATAAAAAAATTAACTCTTAAAACCCTTTTAATTTACTATTTAAAACAAATAATTGTTCAGGATTAATAATAAAAAGCTAGAAATAAAAAAAATTAAAAATTTGAAACTTAATTTAAACGTTTATACATCTTAACTGCAGATTCCACTGCTCTTTTAGCATAATCAACTCGTTGATGGGCTTCTAAACGTGTCATACCAGGTCCGGAAATTCCCAGAGCAACTGGTTTGTCGTATTCCAATGCTAAATCAGCTATTTTACGGGATGCATGTTGTACTACTATTTCATCATGGGAAGTTGATCCTTCAATTACAGCACCCAGAGTTATCACTGCATCTATTTGATCATTTTTCAGGAGTTTTTTTATTGCTAGAGGCATGTCAAACACGCCAGGTACTGCTATAATTTCTGTAATTTCAGATTCTAGAAATTTAGCATGTTCACGCGCAAGTTCCAACATCATCTGGGTTATATCATAATTAAATTCTGAGACTACCGCTCCTATTCTAACTTTTACCATAATTTTTCCTCCGTTTAGCTTTAATATTGTTTGAAAATTTTACATGCATTCTTCAAGATTCATTGATAAACTTCAAATTACGGTTTCAATAGTTATATAAATGCAATAATTGCTGCAACTGAACTGAAAACCATTAAAAGGATTATAAATATAGCAATTATCTGAGCTCTAGTCATTTTTCTTAATCTCCTAAGAATTTAGAAATCTCTTCTAAAGTCTCTACTAAAATTGTAATCTCTTCATTAGTATTATAATAATGGATGGATGCTCTTACTGTTCCTCCCAATTCATAAGCGCCAATTTGTTTTATGGCAGGTATTGCACAGTGATATCCGCTTCTAACACATATCCTTTTCTGTTCATCCAATATTTTTGCCACATCATGTGAATTAACTCCACTAATATTAAACCCCACCATATCATAAATATTTTCTGGACGGCCATAAACAATGATGTTTTTTATGTTCTCAATTTCATTGAACATCATCTTAGTAAGTTTTTTGCCATGCTTTTCAATTTTTTCCATTCCAATTTTATTTAAATAATCTACAGCCGTCCCTAAACCTATCACTCCAGCTATATTCTGGGTACCACCCTCAAAACGAGCTGGAATTTTCGACAATTTAAAATCATCTTCAGTAACTTGTACAACTGTTCCTCCTCCAAGATTTTGAGGTTGTAAATCATTTATAACTTGCTGACTACAGTAAAGAAACCCCGTTCCCACAGGACCAAGTAAGCCTTTGTGGCCAGGACATGCAACGAAATGTGCATTAATTTTTTTAACATCTAATGTCATATGCCCTACAGATTGAGCTGCATCCACCAGATATAATAAATCATTTTCCTCTGCAATCTTACCTATTTCTTCTACAGGCTGAATAGCTCCTATAGAATTGGATACGTGAGTTATTGTTATGAGTCTAGCAGTTTCATCAATAGCTGCTTCTAATTCAGCGGGATCTATAACTCCATACTGATCAGCCTTAACTATTTTAACGTTGATACCTTTTTTTTTAAGATTCATCCATGGGATTAGATTGGAATGGTGTTCTATATTAGGAACTATCACCGAATCTCCTTTTTCAAAATTAAATCCATTAGCAACCAGATTTATAGCTTCAGTGGTGTTTTTAGTGAATATTACTTCATTTTCACTACAATTTATGAATTTAGCCAGTTTAGTTCTTGTTTTTTCAAATTCTGATGTAGCCTGAACTGCAGTTCGGTAAGCTCCCCTTCCAGTGTTGGAATTGAATTTATAGAAATAATTGCACATTGCATCCACTACGGGTTTGGGAGTTGGAGTAGTGCTGGCTGCGTCTAAATATATTACTTCTTTAAGAAAGGGAATATCTGCCCTTACATCGGCTGTTTTCATATGCTGGATCCTCATATAAGTTTATAGAATTAATTTATTTATTTTATGATTTAAATTTGAGAATTATCAATTAATTTTAATTTCTTCCAGTTTTCTACGAACTTCACGGGCCATGTCCATTGTAGAGGATTTACCGTTCAAATCCCCAGTGACCACTTTTCCTTCACTTAAAACGTTGATCAATGCATTTTCCAGTTTACGCGCTTCTTCATGTTCTTCCAGATAATCAAGCATCATTACCGCAGATAAAATCATGGCAGAAGGATTTGCAGTTCCTTTACCAGCATGACTAGGTGCGGAACCATGTACTGGCTCGAATAATCCTTGTTTTTCACCAATATTGGCTGATGGAATTAAACCTAAACCACCCACTAATCCTGCTCCTTCATCAGATAGTATATCTCCGAATAGGTTAGTGGTTACTATTACATCGAACATCTCGGGTTTAGTGATGAAAAACATTGCAGTAGCATCTACATAACGATCATCCAGCTCGATATCTGGGTAATCCTGTGCAACTTTATAAAAAATTTCTTTAAATAAACCATCAGTCTTTTTTAAAACATTAGCCTTATGTATTGCTGTAACTTTACTTCTACTAGTCTTTTTAGCGTACTCAAAAGCAAATTTGCAAATTCGTTCGGAAGCTTTTTTGGTAACAACCCGCAGCGCAGTGGCTCCTTCTTCAGTGTATTCTTCCAAACCAATATAGAGTCCTTCCGTGTTTTCTCTTACAATTACAAAATCAAGATTATCAAATATAGACTTCGTGCCGGGATAAGATTTAACTGGCCTGAGATTAACGTAAAGATCTAGTTCCTGCCTTAATTTCACTATTACATCCGCAGCAGATTCTCCAGCTGCACCAAATAAACATGCTTGAGAATCCGTTACTATGTCTATAGTTTCCTGAGGTAAAGCCACCCCCGTTTTTTCTGCATGTTCATCACCTGCATCAGCAAATTTATAATTAAAATCAACGTCTAAAACTTCTAGGATATGTAAAGTAGCTTCCATAACTTCTTTTCCAATCCCATCTCCAGATATAACGGCTATATTATACATAATTACCACCATTTTTTTATTTTAAATTAAACGTTCAAATTTAAATTTCTTTAAAAATTTTATATATTAATTGTGTAATTACTTAGATGAATCATTATACTTATTTATCTTTTTCAAGGTTTTCCTTGAGATAAGGAATTAAACCACCTTTATTGAGAATGTCTAGCATGAACTCTGGAAGGTTTTTGACCTCAAATTCTTCTCCAGTAATGAGATCTTTTAATATTCCACTTCCTATATTGATCTCAATTTCATCACCTTGAGAGATTTTTTTTGAAATATTTTTTGATTCTAACAGAGTAAGGCCAACATTTATAGCATTACGATAAAAAATTCGAGCAAAAGATTCAGCAACCACCGCCGATATCCCAGCACCTTTAATAGCGATAGTTGCATGTTCCCGGGAAGATCCACAGCCAAAATTTTTTCCAGCTAAAATAATGTCTCCTTTTTGGACATTATGCGAGAAATCAGTGCCTAATCCCTCCATAACATGCTCTGCTAGCTCTTTTTCATCCGTTAAAACCAAATATCTGCCAGGAATTATTATATCAGTGTCTATATCATCCCCGAATTTCCAAACTCTTCCTTTAATTTTTTTCTCCATTGTGAAAACACCATAATTAAATTTTGATATTTAAAAGTATTTTAAAATTTAAAAAACTATTTAGCATCCCGAGGATCCATCAAACTTCCTTTAATAGCAGATGCAGCAGCTACTGCCGCAGAACTTAAATATACTTCAGCATCTGGACTTCCCTGTCTACCTCTGAAATTACGGTTAGAAGTAGATAGGCTCACTTCGCCAGCACCCAATAGTCCTACATGTCCCCCCAAACATGGGCCGCAGCAGGGGTTGCAAATTAATGCTCCGCTATCAACAAATATTTTAAGGAGCCCTTCATCCATAGCCTTTGTATAAATCTCCCGAGAAGCAGGTATAACCAGCATCCGTACATTATTTGCTATATGATGGCCTTTCATAATTTGAGCAGCAGTCCTAAGATCCTCCAATCGACCATTAGTGCATGATCCTAGGAAAACCTGATCAACATGAGTTCCTTCAACTTCAGAAACGGACTTAACATTATCCACATGATGAGGACATGCTATTTGTGGTTCTAGATTACCAACATCAATCTGCATTGTTTGCAAGGACTTTGCATCATTATCTGTTTTCATGATTTGATATTTCTTATTAGTACGACTTTCTAAATATTTTATAGTTTTTTGATCAGGTTCTACTAGGCCAGTTTTTCCACCCATTTCTATAGCCATGTTACAGAGTACCATTCTTTCAGATATAGACATTTCTCTAGTTGTTTCTCCTGCAAACTCACAGGCCTTATACGTGGCTCCATCAGCTCCTATTTTTCCTATTATGCTTAGTATAACATCTTTAGCAGATACATAATCGTTTAATGATCCTTCAATTTGGAATTTTATGGTTTCAGGGACTTTGAACCATAGTTTACCAGTACCAAAAACCATTGCCATATCAGTAGAGCCTATACCTGTGGCAAATGCTCCTAATGCGCCATGAGTACAAGTATGAGAATCAGTCCCTACCACTACTTCTCCTGGAAGAATATGACCTTTTTCTGGAAGCACTTGATGACATACTCCCTCTCCAACATCATAAAAATTGTTTATTCCCTGTTTTTCAACGAATTCACGCATTATAATATGATTTTGGGCAGCTTCGAGTGAATCTGCTGGTACCTGATGGTCAAAAATCACGATGATTTTTTCAGGATCCCAAACTTTTTTTATTCCGATTTTCTTAAATGATTCTACAGATAAAGGACCTGTTAAATCATGAGTCATTGCTACATTAATATTGGCCATTACTATTTCTCCAGCTTCAACACGTTTTTTTGCTGATGCTTTTGCTAGTATTTTCTCTGACATGGTCATAGGCATGTTATATTCTCCTTTTGTGTTATATTTTTAAACTTTATACACTTAATACCATTATTTCAATATTTTTTCAAATAATTATTTTTCTTATATACCAAATTTTGATTTTGCAATTTTATTTACAATTTTAATGAAATTATCAACTTCTTCGGCGGTTAAAATCTTTAAAATATGTTTGATTTCATTTTTATGGACTTTCATGTGAATTTTCATTATATTTTTTCCTTCAGGTGTTAGCTGAAGGAAATAAATACGTTTATCAGTGGTTGACTGAATTTTACAAACAATTTTTTGCTCTATTAGCTGGTTAATCGCAACTGAGACAGTCGATTTTTTGACGTCCAGCATTTTCGCTATTTCAGAAACACTGATGTTTTCATGTTTATTGATTAATTCAATATAGTACAGTTGTCTTAAGGTATATCCTTTCAAATCTCCGTTAAGAAGCTGTGTTTGGAATTTTTCAATCAATCCGCTTAGTTTATCGATTGTTTCTACTAGTTCAAGCTCCCTATTCAAATTAATTCACCCCGATTAGTTATGTAGTTTTATCTAACTAACTATTATATAAAAGTTATGGTCTCAATACTGATCGAGTACAATAATTATGAAAATATAGATGAATACTACCGAAAATATTTCAATCTTATAAATATTATTATATTAAACAAAACCAAATATCTGATTGAGGGAACTTAAATGAAAGAAATGAATGATGAGATAATGAAAGAATATGAGAAGATAAAAGATAAAATCTCATATGAAGATTTCTTAAAGAAAATGGAATCTCGAATGAAAGATTATGAAGAAGTAAGTTTCATGGGTGAACTGGATGTTGCCCGAGTAATTGTGGGAGAATATTTAGACGAAAAAAACCAACCCTTATCAGAAGACAATCCAATTATTAAAATATCCAAATTAAAAGCCGGAAATCATAATGTAAATTTAATTGGTAGGATAATACGAATTTCCAATGTAAAAAAATTCACCAATCAAAAGGGAAGATCCGGTAAACTTGCTAATTTGCTTTTAGCAGATGAGGAAAATCAAATAAGAGTAGTAATGTGGACAGAAAATGTTAAGCTCTTAAAAAATTTCAAGGAAGGCGACGCAATAAAAATAAATGATGTGGAGATAAAGCAGGGATTTAGAAATGATAATCTTGAAGCCCATCTAAACATGAATTCCACCATCCAAAAACTTCCGGAAGAAGAATATCCTAACTTACCACCATATAAAGAAAGAATAACCAAAATAACAGATATTCGACAAGATATGGAAGTCAATGTTATTGCCAGAATCATAAGAATACCCAGAATAAGAACCTTTAATAAAAATGGAAAGGAAGGACAAGTTGCATCCATAGAAATACAAGATAAAACCGGGGAAATATCCTATACTTTATGGAATAAAGATGTAGATCTCATTGAAACTCTGGATCTCCAAGAGGGAGATTCAATAAAGATATTAGGGGCTCAAAGCAGAGAAAGGAACGGTGAAACGTCAATATCTCATAATTTTTTAGGTAGGATAATTAAAGATGAATTTGATGTGCCCCAATATCATGAAAACATCTTAAAAATTGGAGATGCACATGAAATGAAAAACATCACTCTATTAGGGGTGATAAGTAAAATATACGATACTATAACTTTTGTGAGGAATGATGGAAGCACTGGACTAGTACGATCCATGGAAATTGAAGATGATACAGGAAGGATAAAAGTAACATTATGGAACGATGACACAAGTTTAGAACTCAAGAAAGGAGATATCATCAAGATAATTGGTGGAAACATTGAATTTGACCAATATTCCGGAACCGATTATAGAATAAATACAAACTGGAATACTAAGATAATTATAAATCCACCCCTAGAAAATCAGATGAAGGAAATGCTCCAAGAATGTGGTAAATACCTTAAACCAGTTAAAATTGGAGATCTTAATGCCGTTGAAGATGAAGGGGAAGAAGTTGACATTATTGGTAGGGTGATAAATATTTCTGAGCCCAATAAATTCCAGAGGGAGGATGGAAGCAGTGGCATGGTGCGATCTGCAGAAATAGCTGATGATAGTGGAGTAGTAAGAGTTTCTTTATGGGATGAAAAGGCTGAAAGTGGATTGAATATTGGTGACGCGGTGAAAATTGAAAACGCCAAAACTCGTATGGGACTCTATGATCTAGAACTCAGTGTGGGTAAACCCGCCCGTCTGTTAAAACCAAATGCTGAAGAAATTGAAAACTTACCTTCAGCTATTGAGATTGAGGACTCTCTTTATGAAAATAAAAATATTAATGAATTAAAAGAGGGTGATCGGAACGTGAGGATTTTTGGTAGAATATTAGCATTATATGCACCCAATAAATTCACTAAAGGCGACGGCACCTCCGGACTAGTGCGTTCTGCAGAATTAGGCGACCAAACAGGAGTAATTAAGTTATCATTATGGGATGAAAAGGCTGAAAATCCTTTAAATGAAGGAGATGCAGTAAAAATAGAGAATCCTAGGGTAGTTTCCAGAAATGAACGTACTGAACTTAGTATAAGTAAGAATACTTCCATAGTTGAAGTAAAAAAAGAAGAATCTGACAAGATTCCTTCAGTGAATGAAATACAAGAGAAAGCGTATCCCACCAAAAAGATCGATGAAATCGAGGAAAACGACCAGAACATAAGGGTAACAGGTAAAATTATTGATGCAAATGGTAACAAGATTCTATATGAAATGTGCCCAAACTGTAATAAAAGAGTTACACTCACAGAAGATGGTTACGTATGTGATATGTGCGGTGAAGATGTAGAAAAGCCCAACCCACTACTAATTATTCCCTTAGTAATTGAAGATGAAACCGGCACTATAACAGCAACTTTCTTTAGAAAAGCTGCAGAAGAAATAATTGGAAAGACTACTGAAAACATAGAGTCGATTATTAAAGAAACCGGAGATGAAGGATCTCTGGAAGATTTGGTGAATGATCTTGTGGAAACTGAAATAACTATTCTGGTTGATGCTAGTTTTGATGATTACAATGAAGAAATACGGCTTATCGCTAAAAAAATTTTAGAACAAAAATTATAACATAGGATACCCTTGAATAGATTAAACATTTTTAAATAATAATTTAAGTATTAAAGGAGATTAAAATGGTTGAACTGGAAGAATTACCAAGTGTCGGAGAAAAAACCGCTCAAAAATTGAGAGAAGCCGGTTTCGGCGATATGATGAGGTTAGCTACCGCCACTGCTAAAGAATTAAGTGTGAAGGCAGAAATCGGTGAAGGTGTAGCAGAAAAAGTAATAGAAGCAGCAAGGAAATCTGAGCAAATTGACTTTGAAACTGCCTTAGATGTGATGGAACGGCGAAAAGATGTTGGCAGAATTACTGTTGGAAGTACCGCTGTAGATGAGTTAATCGGAGGCGGTATTGAAACACAAGCTATAACCGAGGTTTTTGGCGAGTTTGGTTCAGGTAAAAGCCAGATATCGCATGAATTAGCTGTTACTGTGCAATTAAGCCCGGATAAGGGTGGACTCGATGGTGAATGTGTTTTCATAGATACTGAAAATACTTTCCGTCCAGAACGGATTGACCAGATAGCTGAAGGATTTGATTTGGATCTAGAGGAAGTTTTACGTAAAATACATATTGCTAGGGCTTTTAATTCTAGTCATCAAATATTAATGGCTGATAAAGTTAATGAACTTATACAAAGTGGCGTTAATATAAGATTAGTCATTGTAGATTCTCTAACAGCCCATTTCCGTGCGGAATACATTGGCAGAGAATCATTAGCTATGAGACAACAAAAATTAAATCAACATCTCCACACTTTGCAGAACATCGCCAACACGTATAATGTAGCTGTATTTGTCACTAATCAGGTTCAATCTCGTCCAGATGCATTTTTTGGGAGTCCCACCAAGGCTATTGGAGGACATGTATTGGGTCATGCAGCTACTTACCGGGTATGGCTTAAAAAAGGCCTAGCTGGTAAGAGAATAGCCAGATTAGTGGATAGCCCTCATTTGCCCGAAGGAGAAGCTGTTTTCAAAATCGTAACTGAAGGAATCGTAGATTGAGTTCTACAATCTTTAATTATAAAACTATTAATAATTTCTTTTTTATTTTTTATTTAAAAATTAATTCATTAATTTCTAGGGCAGTAGAGCTTTTATATGAATTTAATCTTCAAGAACTTTCTACTATATAAACTTTGTATAAAAAAATAAATAGAAAAGTTTATTTATGGTAGTGATACACCGTACACCATAAATATATTGAATAAAAATACATTATTATATCTTAAAAACAGGTGATCTAATTGGCAGATGAAGAAAAAAAACAAGAAACAAGCGAAGAACCAAAAATAGGAGTTTACGTATGTCATTGCGGTATCAACATTGCAGGTGTAATTGACATCGAAGCTGTGAAGGATTACGCAGCAACACTCCCCAACGTTATTGTATCTGAAGAATACAAGTACATGTGTTCAGATCCAGGACAAAATCTCGTTCAAGATGACATAAAACAAAAAGGAGTTAACAGGGTAGTTGTAGCAGCATGCTCGCCAAGGCTCCACGAGCCTACATTTAGAAGAGCTATTAAAGAAGCTGGATTAAACCCTTATCTCTTCGAATTTGCAAACATCAGGGAACACGATTCATGGGTTCACATGAACGAGCCAGAAGCTGCAACTGAAAAGGCAAAAGACCTTGTAAGGATGGCTGTTGCAAAAGCACGATTATTAGAGTCATTAGAATCCGAAACAGTAGGAGTTACTGACAAAGCTCTAGTTATAGGGGCTGGTGTAGCTGGAATTCAGGCAGCACTTGACCTTGGTGATATGGGATTCAAAACATATTTAGTTGAGAAAAACCCAACCATAGGCGGTAGAATGGCTCAACTAGACAAAACATTCCCTACTCTCGATTGTTCCATGTGTATCCTTGCACCTAAGATGGTGGATGCTGGAAAACATGAAAACATCGAACTTTTATCCTACTCTGAAGTCAAAGAAGTTGACGGTTTCATAGGCAACTTCAAGGTTAAAGTAGAGAGAAAACCAAGATTCATCGACGAAGAGTTATGTGTAGGATGTGGAAGTTGTTCAGATGTCTGCCCAATTGAGATACCAAACTACTTCGACGAAGGAGTAGGTATGGTCAAAGCAGCATACATACCATTCCCACAGGCTGTGCCTCTAGTAGCCACCATAGATAAAGATTACTGTATAGAATGCCACCTCTGCGACACAGCGTGTGAAAGAGGAGCAATCCAACACGAACAGGAACCAGAAGAAGTTGAACTGGAAGTTGGAACCATTATCGTGGCCACTGGTTACGACCCTTATGACCCATCAGAGAAAAAAGAATGGAGTTACGAAGACAGTGAAAACGTAATAACTGGCCTAGAGCTCGAAAGATACATAAACGCATCAGGGCCAACTCAAGGACATGTTGTTAAACCTTCAGACGGTGAGACACCAAAAAGCGTAGCTTTCATCCAATGCGTTGGTTCCAGAGACGAGCAAATCGACAAACCATATTGTTCCAGAGTTTGCTGCATGTATGCTATGAAAAATGCTCAGCTCATCAAAGATCACGAGCCAGATACTGAAGTTACAATCTACTATATGGATATCAGAGCCTTTGGTAAAGGATTCGAAGAGTTCTACAAACGATCACAGGAAAAATACGGAATTAAATTTATTAGAGGTCGACCCGCTACCGTTTTAGAAAACCCAGATCAATCATTAACCATCCGGGCTGAAGATACCATGCTGGGAAAAGTAACAGAGTTTGATTATGATATGGTTGTTCTATCTGTAGGTTTACAGCCTCCAGAAGGTTTAGAAGAGCTCAGACAGACTATTGGTCTATCTAGAAGTGCTGATGGGTTCCTAATGGAAGCTCACCCCAAACTCAGGCCTGTTGACACCTTAACTGATGGAGTATACTTAGCTGGAGTATCTCAAGGACCTAAAGATATTCCTGACGCAGTTGCACAAGCATCAGGTGCAGCAGCCAGAGCAGCGATACCTATGATTAAAGGTGAAGTGGAAATCGAACCTATTGTGGCTTCAGTGGACACCGAAGTTTGTGGTGGATGCGAAGTATGCATAGAACTCTGTCCATTCGGTGCAATCGAAAGAGTAGACGAACAAGCACAAGTCAACATAGCTCTATGTAAAGGATGCGGAACTTGTGTAGCCGCCTGCCCATCCGGAGCTCTTGAACAAGCTCACTTCAAAACAGCTCAGATCATGGCACAAATAGAAGCTGCCATGGGTGGAACTGGCGAAGCAAAATAAATTTTTAAGGGGTAAAACCCTTCTTTTTTTATTTTTTTTATTTTCTACATAATTTTTTTTTAAGGTAAATTAATTCTTCATTTACTTCATATGATACAGAATTGGATTTTTATTAATAATTATTGAAGAATGGAAAATGTTATTCTTAAATTTTACATATTCGTAATTGGTTTATTCATTAAATCGGAAGATTTAAAGAGGGGATATGATTGGAAAATTCATATAAAGATTTAGGTGAAAAACTAACAGAAATTCTCAAAATGGAAAGAGAACCCGTTGCCATAAAATGGTCAGTTAGAGAACCAAGAAATATTAAAAAAGAAGAAGTAAAATCCAGATTTTGCGCCAAACTGGAGAAGGCCATGAATGGAGAAATATTTTATTCAACTGTTGAAGAAGAAGAATGTATGGGCGGTTTAAGATATTCTGGAATGAAGAATGTTGAAGAATTACCCCGTAACATGCGTAGTGGAGCTTTCCTAGTACCAGGGGGAGTTTATAAGAGTATTCCTGCCGTTCAAAGATCATGGAAGAATAATTTATGCATCGAACCCGGTGTATTTCAAGCACTAATTTTTGCCCCACTCACAAAAGCCGAATTCGACCCGGATATCATATTCTTAGTTTGCAATTCAGAGCAGGCTATGTTAGTATTGCATGCCAATGCCTATGATTCAGGATCTCATGGACTTGGAGCAGATTCAGGACCCATATGCAGTTCCATGGCGGCTGTACCATACATCACGGGAAAGGTTACCTATGGATTTGGAGATATCGGATCCCGAAGGAATATGGATTTAAAACCAGAAGAAGTTATGGTGAGTATTCCAGCAACTGATCTTAAAAGAATAACGGATAACATAGAGGAAATGAAAACTAAAGCATTCTTCAGGGAAGATTAAAATTCACAATATATTAGATTAAATTCGAGAAAAATACTGTTTTATTAAAAAAAGAATTATTGTTAATTTTTTAAGTTTTCAAAAAATAGAGAAAAATTTGTTAATCCTTTTTTTTAAAATAATTTTTTTTATTCAGATGAGTATCCATTCATTATATTACACGTTTAACTATTCATAAACTCCCTATAACCTTTACATATAAATTTCCGGTTATTTGTTTATAAAAGGGTTATTTATCATGTCATTAAATGAAAGTAGTCTTCAAGAAGTTTGAAAACTCCACTACATCTAATAAAATTAATTCATATAATCTCAACTTCATAACTAAAGAAATATATATCAAAAATAAATACTTGAATACTAACTAGTGTTCTTTTTAGTGAGCATTGTACATGTTTTTACTACATGAAATGCATCGTTAAAATAAACACATTTAATGTATAAGCATCATGAATTATCATTCTAACGTTTATTTTGGAGGAATGTAATGTTTAAAAATGAAAAATATGCTCTTAATATCAAAGAAACCACCAAAGAGCATCATGAATGGATGAAGAATAGTATAAATTTAATAGCAAGTGAAAATATAACCAGTTTAAGTGTAAGAGAAGCATTAGCCTCTGATCTTTCCCACCGATATGCTGAAGGCCTGCCCTGTGAGAGATACTATCAAGGCTGCGGTCACATTGACACAGTGGAGAATCTGACCATAGACCTCTCCAAAAAGCTTTTTCATGCAGAACATGTTAATGTTCAACCAGTATCTGGTTTGGTATCTAATTTAGCTTCTTATTTTGCCTTAGCAGATTGTAATGATAAAATGATGGCACTTGACGTTCCTGTAGGCGGACATATTAGTCATGCTAGTGTAAGTGCCGCCGGTATAAGAGGTCTTAAAATCTCGGCACATCCCTTCGATGAAAAAAAGATGAATATAGACTCAGATGCCATGAAAAAGAAGATATTGGAAGTAAAGCCTAAAATTGTCCTTCTTGGAGGCAGTCTCTTCTTATTTCCACATCCAGTTAGTGAGGCTCGGGAAGCTGCTGACGAAGTAGGTGCTAAGGTAATGTATGATGCAGCTCACGTGCTGGGACTTATAGCTGGAGGTAAATTCCAAGACCCTCTAAAAGAAGGTGCAGATTTAGTAGCAGGAAGCACTCACAAAACGTTTCCTGGTCCTCAGCATGGCATAATATTATGTAAAGAAGATATTGCAGATAAAATCGATGCTGCAGTCTTTCCGGGTGTGGTGAGTAATCATCATCTACATCACTTGGCCGCACTGGGTATATCCACAGCTGAAATGTTAGAGTTTGGAGCCGACTATGCTGATCAAATTATTAGAAATGCTCAATCATTAGCCGGGAACCTTTATGAGCAGGGTTTTAATGTATTATGCGAGGATCAAGGATTCACTGAGTCACATCAGGTAGCTATGGATGTTTCAAATCTTGGAAAAGCAGGGAAATTTGCTAAAGATCTAGAAGATAGTAACATTATTTTGAATAAGAACTTGCTTCCTTGGGATGATGTTAATCGTTCAAATGATCCTTCTGGAATACGAGTAGGTACACAGGAGATAACCCGCCGTGGACTTAAGGAGTCACAGATGAGTGAAGTTGCCGAATACATTAAAATGGTTGTTATGGATAATAAAATTGTTAAAGAAGAAGTTTCAGAATTCATGAATCAGTATACTAAGGTTCATTATTCTTTCAAAGAAACTCCAGCTTATGATTACATAGAATTTTAGCTGGATGGATTTTAGAAAATAAACAAATTTTCGTAAATCTCTTTTTCTCATTTTTTTTATCAAATAAGTTATTATTTTTTTGTGGGAGTTAAAACATGAAAATTGCGTGGGGTATAACCGGAGCCGGTCATCTTCTTCAAGATAGTGTGGAAATCCTTGAAATGCTATCGGTGGATCATAAAATAACTATTTTCCTTTCAGGAGCTGGTGAAGAAGTTGTTAAAATGTATGGTCTTTTTGAACGAGTTAAGAGTGTGACTGGAGGTTATTATCGAGAATTAGTGACTGAAGCGGAGCAAAAATCAAGTTATCCTATAGCCGGCAGATTTTCATTGGGAAAATATGATTTACTTGTGATATCCCCTACCACATCTAATACTATTGGGAAGATTGTAAATGGTATTGCAGACACATTAATCACTAACATAATAGCTCAAGCAGGTAAAGGAGGGGTTAAAACATATATAAACCCTGTGGATTTAGAATTAGGTGATGTGGAGACTGTGCTACCATCGAAGCTTGAGCTTGATATTTGTCAGAACTGTGAAACCTGTGAGGCTGCTGCAGCATGTCCTAGAGCTGCAATTTCCCCTGGAGTGGAGATAAATCTTCTTCTGTGTCAGGGATGTGGTGTCTGTCAAATTGCATGTACCTTTGATGCAATAAAAGGTGGGAAAAAGATCACCATCCATATGAGAGATGTAGATATCAGGAACACTCGTAAATTATGTGAATTCGAGGATTTAAAAGTTTTAAGGCATCCTTTAGAAATAAAAAATTTGATCTAGATAGATATTTGAGGATAATCATCACTTAATCTTCCAATAAATCAAGTAGATACGCTAACATTTCTATTTCTTCCCTGGCCGTGAAGTCCTCCGGATTTTTTTGGGATTCTTCGCTTTTAAATGGATAATATTCTTCTTCAAAATAGGTTGTTAGATACAGATCATTACATACGATTTTTACTGGATCTTTTAAACGCTCTTTGAGTTTAGATAATGTTTCAGAATTCAAATCTGTAACTTTATAGGTCACATAGTATTTAGCATAATTATCTGAAAATCCATATTCAACTACTTTAACTTGCAAAATTTTACACGTCCCATAAAATTTTTTTTCCCTTAATTTAATCACAATTATTCAATATTCAATGTATTATTCATGGATGAAATCAAGAACATCTCCTATTTCAGTTTTAGATGATATTAAGTTACCTTCTCTAAGTTCAACTACGTATCGCGCGGCTTTTTTTGGAGTATATGTTTGCCAGGGTTTGAGAGTAACCAGATCCAAAACATTTTTTTGCTCATCTAGAAAAATCACGTCTAATGGAATTCTCATGAAAAACATGTGAATAGCTGAACCCATTTTACCTCGTCCTTCTGGAATTTTCAAGATCATGCCTTTTTTTACGTTTTTCTTTAACATTAACCCCCGAAATCTGGAGGTGAAACTGTCTGCAATGTCTGCACATCCTAAAGTGCTTCCTTTGCTTTTATTTATTACAAGTATACATCCTTTTTCAAAATTTTCGGGCATTATATCATCCATTATTTCTTGATTGATGTTCTCTGAATTAATTGTTTAGAAAATTTTCGCTATTCAAACAATTATTTTATTTTATTATTCTATTTATTATAAGTAAAATTTAATTCACAAAAAAAATTTTTTTAATAATATTTCAAATGGTAGTTATTTTGTTTGAATTTTAATCTGACTTCTTCTTAAGAGTTTTAAGGTAATGGTTTATGGATCATTTTTTATATCATTAATTTCAAAGGGCATACAGATATACACCTGAATGGTAATGAGTTGAGATCCTTCTCAAAAGCTGAAATTATTTTTATATTTTCAAGAGAATGAATTCAACAATTTATTATGTAATTAAAATGGAGGTTAATACTTATGAGGAACATCATCGTAGAAGAGCTTATCCAAAAGCCTATTGAGGAACAAGAAATTGAAGTAGTGGAAAGGAAAGGGATAGGACATCCTGATAGTTTAAGCGACGGAATAGCGGAGTCTGTAAGCAGAGCTCTTAGTAAAACTTATTTGGAAAAGTTTAATGGAATATTACATCACAATACCGACGAAGTTCAGATTACCGCCGGTGAATCAGCCCCTGAATTCGGTGGAGGGGAAATAATAAAGCCCATGGATATTCTACTTACTGGAAGGGGTATCTCCCAAGTTGATGGTGTCAAAATAGGATTGGATCGAATTGCAATAGCTGCTGCAAAGGAATATTTAAATGAAAATTTATTGAATTTATGTGTGGAAACTTGCACTGTCGTGGAATGTAAAATTGGTCATGGATCTGGTGATTTAGTGCATGTTTTCGGTAGGAAGGATGCTGTACCATCCTCCAATGACACTTCATTCGGAGTAGGATATGCACCTTTTTCTGAAACAGAGAATATAGTCATGGAAACCGAATTGATGTTAAATTCACTGGAATTCAAAAAGAAATATCCCGAAGTGGGTGAAGACATAAAAGTCATGGGGCTTCGGGAGAAAGACCGTATAACTCTTACCATTGCCATTGCCATGATATCTCAATATGTTGATGACCTGGATCATTATATCAGTGTGCGAGACGAAGTTAAAAGTAAAGTACTTGATCTGGCTTCAAAGTACACCTCAAGAGATGTAACGGCTTTTATTAATACTGCTGACAGTTTTGATCCTGAAAATCCATCGGTTTATCTCACAGTAACTGGAACATCGGCGGAAATGGGTGATGATGGCTCAGTAGGGAGGGGAAATAGAGCTAATGGTCTTATAACTCCTAATAGACCCATGTCTATGGAAGCAACATCCGGTAAAAATCCTATAAATCACGTAGGCAAAATTTACAATTTATTATCCAATGAAATGGCGAATGATATTACCAAGAAGGTTGAAGGAGTAAAACAGGTTCATATAATGACTTTAAGTCAAATTGGGAAACCTATAGATCAACCTAAAGCTTCAAGCGCTCTGATCATACCAGAAGAAGGATATAATCTGAATTCAGTTAAGACTGATGTACAGGAAATTATGGATTCTTGGCTAGCAAACATTAGTCAGATAACAGATATGCTGGTAGAAGGAAAATTACGTACATTCTAAAAAAAATAAACCTAACCTATTTAAAAATTAAATCCCAATTTTTTTATAAAAACTGCTTTTTTTTCTTTATCTTTTTTAGTAAGCGATTTAATATATTTTAGATTTATAAATCTTTTTTTATGGTCATTAAACTATTTTTTTATATAAAGTTCGAACAAAGTTTAGATGTGGATTGTATTATCATGAACTCATCAACAAAAATTGTAGGAGAATAAAAATGTCAATAAAGGAGGCAAAGCGCTCATATAACCCTAAAATCTTAGAAGGAAACATTCAAGAGTTCTGGAGTAATGAAAACATATATGAAAAGATTCAGAAAATGAGGCAAAATAATCCGAAATATTCCTTTTTAGACGGTCCACCATACTGCAGCGGAAGAATACATCTTGGAACCGCCTGGAACAAGATAATCAAAGATACTTATCTAAGATTTAAAAGTATGTCGGGTTTCAATGTAAGAAGACAACCGGGATGGGACACACATGGCCTTCCGATAGAACATAAAGTTGAAGGAATCATGGGTATAAAAAGTAAAAAGGAAATAGAAGATAGAATTGGAATTGATGTATTTGTAGATAAATGTCGTGAATTTGCAATAGAAAATAAATCCATTATGACTCAGCAGTTTAAGATGTTAGGAGTTTGGATGGACTGGAACAATCCTTACGTTACTTTTGAAACTGGTTATATGGAATCTTGCTGGTGGACTCTCCAAAAGGCCCATCAAAAAGATCTTCTGATTAAAGACTTACGTGTAATAACCTGGTGTCCCCGTTGCGAAACAGCATTAGCCATGGCAGAAATAGATTATGAGAACAAGGATGATCCTTCAATATACGTTAAATTCCCATTGAAAACGGACGAACAACATTATATATTAGTTTGGACCACCACACCTTGGACTATTCCCGCAAATATGGCTGTGTGTGTGCACCCCGACTTTGATTATGCATATGTTAAAGTGGTAGATGAAGTATATTTAATGGCTCACGCTCTTATTGACTCATTATTTGAAGATCAGGATTACGAAGTCTTAAATGTAGTTAAAGGATCTGAATTAGAGGGAATAAAATATAATCATCCTCTTTTAGATGAAATACCAATTCAAAAAGACTTCGAACACATGATAATTCTGGGGGAACATGTAACTCTCACTGAAGGTACAGGCTGCGTTCATACTGCTCCCGGTCATGGTCCTGATGATTTTGACATCGGTAAAAAATATGGACTCACTATATTTAGCCCGGTTGATGAAGCAGGATTATTTAAAGAAGATGCAGGCAAATATGCGGGAGAATACGTCAAGGATGCGGACCCGTATATTATAGGAGATTTAGATGCACATGGATTTCTCCTGAAGGCCGAAACCATAAATCACCGTTATGGATTCTGTTGGAGGTGTAAAACCCCTATAATTTATTTAGCCACTGAGCAATGGTTTTTGAAGATCACGGCTATAAAGAATAAAATGTTAACAGAACTTGAAAAAGTACGATGGATTCCCTCCTGGGCTGGAGAAAGCAGATTCCGCAACTGGGTTGAAAACGCCAGGGATTGGACTATATCAAGACAGAGATATTGGGGTATACCCATACCCATCTGGATTTGTCAAAATTGTGGAGATATAACTGTAATAGGCTCCATAGCAGAATTAAAAGAACTCGCATCTAAAGGAACCCTTAAAGGAGATTTCATACATCGTCCTCATGTGGATGAAATCATCATCAAATGCTCCTGCGGAGGAAATATGCATAGAATTCCCGATGTTCTGGATGTATGGATAGACTCCGGAGTTGCAGGATGGGCTGCACTAAACTACCCACGAGAAACCGACCTATTTGAAGAATGGTATCCCTACGACTTCATAACTGAAGGTCATGATCAAACTAGAGGATGGTTTTACTCCCAACTTGGTTGTGGTTTAATATCAATGGACAGCATCCCGTATCGAAAAGTTTTGATGCATGGTTTCACTTTAGATGAGGAAGGCAAGAAGATGAGTAAGTCTTTGGGAAATATTGTAGAACCAGACGAGGTTATAGAGAATTACGGAGCTGATATACTCCGATTCTACCTACTCTGGGGCAACAAACCATGGGAAGACCTGAAATTCAACTGGGAAGAAGTTAAAAATGTATCTAAAATGTTCAATATTCTCTGGAATGTATACATCTTCACAACCACCTACATGGCCATAGATAACTTTAATCCCACACTTTATCAAACAGATGATTTAAAACTACGAGATGAAGATTATTGGATAATGTCCCGTGCCCAAAGTCTGACAAAAATCGTAACCGAATCCCTTGATTCCCTTTATCTGCATAAAGCCACACGTAGTATAAATCAATTCATATTAGAAGATTTAAGCCGTTGGTATGTCCGTCTTATCCGAGGGCGAACTTGGATCGAAAAAGATGATCCTGACAAGTTAGGGGCTTATTACACTTTATACCAAGTAATGAAACAACTTGTAATCTTAATATCTCCCATAACTCCCCATATTAGTGAAGAAATCTACCAAAATTTGGTAAGAGGTGTGGAAAAGGATGCACCGGAAAGTGTCCATATGGAAGATTGGAAATTCGATGAAAATTTAATTCGTGAGGATTTAGAAGAGAGTATGGATGTTGTTAGGGAGATTATTGAGGCCTGTGCTCGGGCTAGAGATATTGCTCGTTACAAGCTTAGATGGCCTGTGAAAGAAGTTATTATAGTTTCAGAAGACTTTAAAATATTGAAAGCCGCTAGAAAGCTTAATCATATCATTATGGAACAGGCTAATACTAAGGAACTGGTATCATCTAACTATTTTGAAGACCTCAAGATAATTGCTAAACCAAACCTTAAAACTCTGGGACCTAAACTTAGGAGTGATGTACCTAAAGTAGCTTCAAAATTGGCTGAAGTTGACGGCGCTGACGTTGTGAAGGCTCTCGAATCTGAAAATAAATATGATGTAATGGTTGAAGATGAAATCATTGTATTGGATAGTGATGATATAATATTCGATACAGAACTTCCTGAAAATATTGTCACCTCAGATTTCGAGGGAGGAAGCGTTTTCGTGGATACTGAACTTACTTTGGAAATATTATCAGAATCCATGGCTCGTGAGCTAATAAGACGGATCCAGGATATGAGAAAAGACATGGATCTGGATGTAGAATCTAATGTACAAGTTTTCCTAGAGTGTAGCAAACAGTTCAGGGAGCTTATTAAAACATTCTTAGGCTTTATATCTCATGAAGTCCGGGCAGAGAAATTCATATTTAATCCTGGTGAAAGCGGGTATACTAAAAAATGGAATATAGAAGATGAGGAAATTACCATCACTATAAAATGATTATATAATTATAATTTATAAAATTTGAATTCAAAAGTTGATTAAGATGGCTTTAACTGATGCAGAATACGAATACGTGGTAAAAGAAGTAGGAAGAGAACCAAACGCCCTTGAATATGGGATGCTGGATATAATGTTCTCAGAACATTGTTCATATAAAAGTAGTCGTCCTATACTCAAATTATTTCCAACAGAAGGTGAAAAAGTTATAATTGGTCCAGGAGACGATGCAGGGATCGTAGCACTCACCGATGAATTAGCTTTAGTCATTGGAATGGAAAGTCACAACCATCCATCTGCAATCGAACCATATGGTGGTGCTGGAACTGGTGTAGGTGGTATAATCCGAGATATCATATCCATGGGAGCCATGCCTGTAGCTCTTCTTGATTCATTACGCTTTGGTTACTTAGGAGATCAACGGTCCCGCTATCTTTTTGAATATGTAGTTAAGGGAATATCAGATTATGGGAACCGTGTGGGAATACCCACTGTAGGTGGTGAAGTTGAATTTGACGATAATTTCCAGTACAACCCCTTAGTGAATGTGATATGCGCCGGGATCGTGCATATAGATTCTATTGTACGGGGAATAGCTTCCAATGTGGGTGATGTATTTGTACTAATGGGTGGTCGCACTGGTAGAGATGGCATTCATGGCGTTACATTTGCTTCTGAAGAACTTACCACGACTTCAGAGATAGAGGATCGGCCAGCCGTACAAATAGGAGACCCGTTTACCAAAAAACAAGTGTTAGAAGCTACATTAGAGGCTTTAGAAAAAATCGATGTACATGGGTTAAAGGACCTTGGCGGGGGTGGATTAACATGTTGCATCTCCGAAATGTCGGCAAAAGGTGGAAACGGAGGTACTGTCGAGTTAACCAAGATTCCTCTCAGAGAAGATGGTATGACACCATACGAAATCATGTTATCCGAATCACAGGAGAGAATGGTATTTGTAATTCATCCTAAGGATGTTAACAAGTTGATGGAAACATTTAAAAAATTTGAGCTTCCCGCAGCAGTTATTGGTGAAGTAACTGACACCGAATCTCTGATGATAACACAAGCAGATGAAGTTGTAGCAGAAATTCCCACGAAACTCCTAGCAGATCCGCCCATTATTGAAAGAGAAACGTGCCTGGTTGAAGAATACGTTAATCAGCTCCAATCACCCTCATTCAAGAAAGAAGATAAAAAATTTTTAAAAAAGTCTTTAGAATATGTACTTCCAAATTCAGAAGATGTGCAATTAGAAGAAGCCTTGTTAAAAATCCTATCCTCACAAAATATCGCCAGTAAAGAATGGGTGTATAGGCAATACGATCACGAAGTTCAGATTGGAACTGTGATTAAACCAGGCGATGATGCTGCGGTAATAAGGGTTGATGATGAGACGGCTTTTGCTATTACATCTGATTGCAATAGTGTCCACACTAAGCTGAATCCCTATCATGGTGGTGCGGGAGCTGTTTGTGAAGCTATGAGGAATGTGATTTCTATGGGTGCTCAGCCCCTTTGTATAGTGGATTGCCTTAACTTCGGGAATCCGGAAAAACCAGCGGTTTTCCAGCAATTTAAAGATTGTGTGGAAGGAATGTCAAACGTTGCAAAAAAGTTCCATACACCAGTTATAAGTGGTAATGTGAGTTTTTATAATGAAACCGAAGGAGTAACTGTAAACCCCTCGCCTGTTGTAGGTGTAGCGGGTTTAATGAAAATCAATGATATTCGAACATCTGAATTTAAGAATGAAGGAGATAAAATTATAATTATTGGGGACACTCGTTCAGAATTGGATGGATCCGAATATTACAAGTGTATTCACGGTGTAGTGCATGGTGAACCTCCTAAGGTCCTTTTGGATGATGAATATCAAACTTCAATGAATGTTCTTAAGCTAATACAAAGTGATGTAGAAAGTAATGTAACAGCTGTTCATGACTGTTCTACTGGTGGTTTAGGAATAGCAATATCTGAAATGTCGATATCTGGACATTTAGGTGGTGTTATTAATCTTTTAAATGTTCCTGGAGCCGGGAAAGGCTTAAGTAATTCTGAAATTCTATTTTCAGAGTCCCACGGAAGATATGTAATAACGGTTAAAGAAGATGCTGTTGAGGAAATATTAAATAAAATTGATGCTCCTAAAGCCGTAATTGGCACGGTTAGAGGTGATTCCCTGATTATAGATAATGCTTCAGTGGAAATCCCTGTTATTAAACTTAAAGCATCATATCATGGAGTTATAGAGAAATTTATGGCCTGATGTTATAATGAAAAAAGAGTTATTTCGGCAATTAATTCATGCTTCAGGTGTTTTCGTTGTTATTCTTAGTTATTTCCTTAAAACGGAAATCCTCATAATACTCTGTATTGGCTTTGTAATTTTTATGGAGTTATTGTTTCGTATAGACAAAAATCATCACGTAATATTTTTCTCAAATATTTTGAAGGGTGCAAAAAGACGGGATGATGAGAGAGGGTTTGCTTATTTCTTTATAGGTATAATTCTCACACTTATTTTCTTTCAATTCAATATAGCCGTGGCTAATGCTGCTATACTATTACTTCTTTTTGGAGATTCAGCATCAAATCTGGTGGGGCGTAACTTTGGGAAGATTAAACTTCCATTACAGAAAAAAAAGACTTTAGAAGGTACTTTGGCTTTTCTGGTGGTAGGTTTTCTAGTAGCATCAACTCAAGTTCCATTGTATCCAGCATTTTTAGGGGCCTTATCTGGAGCTGTAACCGAAGCGTACAGTCCAATAGATGATAATATCCCAATTCCTCTTTTATCTGCTTTGGTTATGAGTTTAGTGATTTATTTAATGTGAAAACTAAAAAAATATGGTAGTTTTATTTTCTTATAGTCTTATAGCTCTTTCATGCCTGAAATATCTAACTGCTAATAAAAAAATTCCAGTCGATAATAAAAAAGTAGGGATAGATGATAATAATAATTCTGAATTTACTATTGGTGTGGATGCTATTTTAACTATTAAAACAGTAGGTATGAAATTTAAAATCCCTTCAAAGAGAGGCGCCTTTATAAATAACGGCACGAACAGTATGAAAGTGGCAAACACCAGTGCCAAGGTTATGGCAGAGTTAGCCTCCTTAGTACTATCTACTAGCATGGATATAATTATTCCAACGCCAATGAATCCCAATCCTACGAAGGACAAGATTAAAATGAGAATAAGCGGATTATAAATGGGAACTTTCAACAAATTTAGTAATAAAATCCAAGCCATGCTCTGAAGAATAGAAAAAAATAGAATGGGAAGAATTTTTCCAATCATTACAGTATAACTGGAAAGAGGAGTCATGAGAAGAACTTCAAAGGTTTTTCTCTCCCTTTCACCTACTACACTATCGGTTACAATATTACTAGCCATGAAAAATGGTAGAAGCAAAACAAATGGTATTATAAAACCATACATTACTTCCACAAAATAGGAGCTGTCTAGGGCTATAGGTGCTTTTTTATTATTATCGTTGATATTTATCTCTGTTAAGGTGACTGGATTTTGAATAATTTGAATTTCGGATTGATTTAATCCTGCTGCCTCAAGTTTTTTAGTTAATTTATATTTGTTGACTGCATTATCTATTTTTTGAGAAACAACAGGATAAAAAACGTTAGAGTTGTCAGTTTGTACCGTTACTTCTCCATCCGGAGAAATACTCACAACAGCCACCAGCCCTGACCCTAAAGACTTCAAAGCTTTATCTGTATTTTTATAGTAAATTAAATTAAATTTCTGAGCTTCAAGATCCTGAGCTAATTCTGTTCCATTCAAATTTTCGGATATTCCCACATTAAGCGTTGATGTAATTCCATAAGTGTCTAGAAGAGCTGGGTCAGTTGCAATGGAACTTACAATCGCTAAACCAAATGCTCCTAAGACTATGAATAATTGGACAAATATCACCAGGATATATATTTTATTGGCAAGAATATCCTGTGCCTCTTTTCTGGCAAGAGTTAATATCTTCATCTAATGTTCCATCCTTAATTTAATTATATTATCGATAACTCAGCAGCAAATTTGATTTAATTAAATTTTTTATTTGAATTAAATCTTCATTTATATTAATCTAATTTTTTTTTCATTTAATAATCTTTTTAAAGCCAATTAATTCTAAAAATAGTCTTATTAATCCGGGTCTGGGTCCAAAAACTATATCATCCCTTTCAAAAAGTTTTATTGAAATCCAACAAGTTACTATGGTAATCAAAAAAATGAAAGCTATGGATATAAAGTATTGCCAGAAGGGTATGGTTTCTCCAGAGAAGATTCTCATTATCATTGTCATAGGGGAAATATTAGCTGCTAATGATTTTACAGTTAAATATGTCAAAGCAGGTATTATCAGGACTCCCACCACACCAACGTAGGCAAAGGTTATACCTATTCCTGCTTCTTTATAATTTTTTGAATAAGCTGATATAATAGTGGTAACTCCTATTATAGGTAACGCAGTTATTGTAACTAGAATATATACTAAAATTGGGTTAGCAATCTTAAAACCGGCTGTAAATAGAATTATCATCCAAAGTGCTACTTGTAAAGCTATAACTCCCTGCACGGCTAAAATTTTTCCTAAAATGATTTGTGAAGGAGAAATTGGCATGGCTATGAGTATCTCGACTGTTTTTCTCTCTTTTTCTCCTACTACACTATCAATAACCATATTTCCAAAAAAGAAGAGCGGTAAGAAAAGGAGTATGGCTAGCATAGCGTTGGTTAATAACTGAACTTGAATTGATTGTCCAGTATTTTGCTGATTCACAACTGTTTGTGTGGTATTTTGGGGAATTAATGAATCTATCCATGAATTCGAAATTGCCGTAGCCATTATATTGGTTGTTGAATTAACTTCATCTCTTATCACGCTTCTTTTAGGGTCACTATAATCCAGATAAAGTTGTATATTTATAGTGTCTATATTTCTTATCCTATCAAGAGAATCACCTGGAACTTGAACAAATCCTGTAATTTCACCATTATTCAAATTTTGAACAGAGTTACTGTAATTAGATGAATGTATATCGATGAGTGATGGATTTATGTACTTGGTGAAAAGATGGCCTTGATCATCAATATCTAGTGATGCGAATCCTGATAGTGAAGGTGTTATAGAAACTCCTTTATCTGATTGAATATTAGCGGCGAAGGCGTTGAATACGAATATCATCAAAAATAGCATGGATAACTGTAAAAAGAATATAATTAGAAATTTCTTACTCTTCAACGTTTCCTTAAATTCCCATTTGGTGATTGTGGTGAATTTCATAGATAGATCCTAAGAATTTATAAAAAATACTCCAATATTCTAATATTAATTTAGTCTATTCCATTGATAATCTATATTATTTATTTTTGTAAAAAAATTCTTTTATTTTACTGTATGAATAAAAACGTCTTCTAAGGTTGGTTCCTTTGTATTAACCGAGATGATATCATTCCTAAAAACATTAATTATGGATTTAATGTCACATTTTGATTTCAATGATATGATAAATAAGTTACCTTTGATATTAACATCCTCCACCGAATCAAAATCTTTGATGAGATCAATATTGTAATTTTTAGGATCTTCAACTCTTAATTCTAGGATTATGTCTCCATGAATTTTTGATTTAAGATATTCTGGAGTTCCCATATCAATGATTCTACCCTGATTAAGTATAGCCACCCTATCACATAGAGAATCTGCTTCATCCATGTAATGAGTGCAGAGGATGATGGTTTTCTCTCCCTTAAGGCTTCTTATAAATTCTCGAATATTATGGGCTGTGGCTGGATCAAGACCCATGGTGGGTTCGTCGAAGATTAGAATCTTAGGATCATGGATCAGTGCCCTGGCAATGCCTATTCTCTGTCGAAGCCCTTTAGAGAATGTGTTTATTCTGTCATCTGCCCGATGGCTCATGTTCACAAGTTTAAGAAGCTCATCTATTCTATCATCAATCCTATTTTTAGGAACACCATAAAGTTCTGCGAAGTATCTTAGTAGATCTCGAGCCTTAAAACGTTCGTAGAGATTAGGCTCCTCGGGTAAATAACCTATCATGGATTTGATTTTGACTTGGTCGCTACGGGTATTCATATCATCAACGAGAACGTCTCCTGAGTCCGGTTGGAGAATACAGCTAGTGATTCGTATGGCGGTGGTTTTACCAGCGCCGTTGGAGCCTATTATTCCTAGAAGTTCTCCTCTTTTTATTTCAAGATTAAGATTATCTAAAGCTTTAATTTTACCAAATGACTTATTAAGAGAATCAATTTTTATTATAAAATCGTTTGAATACAATTATGATCAATCCTCATTTTCCTTTAAAAAATTTTTTAGTGTAAACTTTTACTAAATTAATTTGGACTTTTTTACATTTTAAATTATTACCATAAAATATAGAATTAACTAACGATAAAGAAATAATTAAAATGATATTTTAATCATTAAAAAAAAAATGTGTGGAGGGTCTTAAATTTGGTAAATATTGATTTTAGTGTGAAAAACATTAAAAGATGCCTATGTCCCGGCTGTCCGGTTCAATCTGAAAGTAAATGTGCTGAAGGGGAAAGAAGAATTATGCTGGAGATAGCTTATTCTAGTGAAAGTGCAATGCTCTTTGAACGGAATAGAGTTCCAGGAATGTATTGTACTACTGGAAAAGCCTTATGCCAGGATCTTAATTATAATAAAATTTGTAAATGTAAAGAATGTCCAGTATGGAAGGAATATAAACTTGACCAAGAGGAAGTCGTGAAATACTATTGCAGAGATGGGTCACCACAGGATTTTGAAGATTACGTTAGAAGAAAATGATTGTTTATAGTTAGGTATAGGTTTAATCCAGCCTACTTTTAAGTATCCGGTGTAGTTCTTCAGCACCAATAATCTCTACATTATTCAAATTCCATTCGACAGGATGCATCAAAAATGGATGAGATTGTTCACCGCCAAGACCTCCATGACTACCCACCAACTCTTCAAAAGCAGCTACTTCATCCTTTTCAGAGTCATAAACACTGTTCACCAGAATATCAGGAGTGTATTCAAAAGTATCAGTTCTCAATATATGTTCAACCGCCCGCGACCCAAAATTTAATAGTGGATCTATGCCTTCTACGGTATTATCCCTCAAATAGTGAATTCCTTCACCACCTATGGCTAAAGGCCCGTATTTTGATGAATTTACCATTATAAATCCCACTCCTTCATGTTGCGCAATACCGGGAATTAAATCCGGGTACAATTCGTTTATTTCTTCGTAGAACAGGCGATTTTTCAATTCGGTTAGATAAATTAATCCCATATTTCCTGATGCTAATACTATTACATCAGCATTCTCTTGGGAAACTTTTTCCGGTCTCTCCTTCACTTTATAATTTTTGATGTAATCTGCAAGTTTTCCTTTAACAAGTGGGGATTTTTTGAATGTTTTTAATGTATTAACCCTTAATTCTCTACTATTTTTAATTACAATATCTTTTTTATCTCTTAAGTAACGTTTTGCATCTTTTCCGGGTTCAATTATTGCCTGGCCAAAGTGATCTTCATTAGAAGAGAGTTTGCTGTAAATGTTAATATTAGATGGCATAAGATGCTGCACTAAATCATCCAATGTTAAACCATAACGTTGTTTGAAGGTTGCACCATTAGTTTGACCATGATCTGATTGTACTACTAAATTATATGACCGGTGAGCGTATTTTTTAGCTTGATCCAATCTTTTAAATTGTTTATCCAATCCTCTTAATGCATGAAAAGCATCTTCATCACGTGTTCCAGAATGATGAGCTATTTCATCATAACCCAGATAAGTTACATACGCTGAGTCCACTTCTCCATTGATTATATCACCAATCAAAGTATAAGTGGTTATTTCTCGCAGAAAAACCGCTGCTCCAGCACGTACAAATGGATAAACAAATCCACGTCGTATTCGTGGTTTTATATTCCTCAAAGTATGAGTGAATTGGGATTTAAATTCTAGAAGTACTTCCCAGAAGAATAAGATGATAATACGGCTGAAATTAGAGGGGTTAGAGTAGACATAGTACCATGTTTTATTGTAAAACAGTCTGAGATCTTTAAGTTTACTATAAGTGAATATCACATCTTCAGCATCTCCTGAAAATAAATTGGAACGACTGGCACCATTTGAACTTAAAAGCCCCTTACCATCCGATATTCTACCCTCAATTAGAGTTGCATCATTCAAACCAGTTGAAACCATTATTTTATTATTATTAGGCTTCTCTACCCATCGGAATGCGGGTATATTATAGTTATTTCCATGGAGAATACCAGCCTGGCTAGCGCCCGTCTGGCTGGATAGATCAGTTTCCCAACCAGTCACTTCATGAGTTCCTTGATCCAACCAGCTCTTTAAAGTTGGCATGTGCCCCCATTCTATGGCTTCTTCTAATATTTTCTCTGACAAACCATCGATCTCTAAAAATATGATACCTGGCTTTTTTTTATATTCTTTTCCCTCTGATTCTCTTATTCTTTTCCTTAAAACTGTACGATAATAACTGGCATCATCATCCAAAGTTAAAATGGATGACAAAATAGTGGTAATTAAAGTTATTCCCAAGGGAGTTAATATCAGGGCAGGTCCCCCAATAGTTATTCCTGGGACAAAATTACTGATTATCCATATCATAAACCCATTTAGAAGGAGTGAACCCACACCCACTGTGAAAACCATGAAGGGTAGGAATATACGGGACAAAAGTGGCCAGAATAATGCATTCAGAATACCTAGCAAAGCTATTACTATAAATGCTGTTTCCCAACTGTTAACCTTTAAACCAACACCCAAATAATCTATGAGCATGAATCCTAAAACTCCACCTAACCATAGAACAAGGGTACGCTCAGTCCAAAAAAACCATGATTTTTTATCTTTTCTTTGCAATGAATTCCACTCATCTATCATTTTTGGACTTATTCAATTTAAAACAAACTATTTAAATAGGTCTGAATAGGAAAAAATTGTACACAGACGTAGCTCAAATTTAGCCCAAAAGTCAACTGTGAGTTAGTAACCTCCCCGGTCATCATGGTTCTTATATGTATATGCCAAATGAATTTGAGCAGCTCTACGAGTGTTTAAACAAAGCTGAAGGTTCGGAAAAAACATAATAAGTTTAAGTTTTGTTCCAGAATTTTTAGAGTTGAAATAAATTTCAAAGATGGGGAGAGTTACACCTTTACCTTTTACAGCAGTTTTAACGATATTCCGTTTTTTGCAACATAAATCATGAAAAGGCCGTCATTAATCTTACTATCGTCTTTAAGCCATTTCAGATAAAAAATTGTCCAGTAACTCTTGAAATTCAGATTCTGTAGCATCTGTGTTTAAAAGTAGAAGACCTTTGATAGGTCTGAATGAATATGGAAATTCACTTTTAATTTTTTTAATTTCCATCCATATCCCTTGTTCTTATTAATAGTGCTATTCGGATTCCTGATATAAATTTAGAGTTTATTATAGTACCATTTGATTTGGATTTACTCTATCTGTAGTTTTTTATCGTTTAAATATGAAGACTTCAACTTAAAAATAGTTATTTCTGGATTACAATTTATTCTAAACCAGAAAATATTGGTGCCCAATCCCCTGCTGGTATATTGGATCATGTCACCCACCTGATATTGACCGTGTGGATATTTAATGAAGTGAGGACCTCTAATAAATGTACTTAATCCAGGTATTATGAATTGACCGCCGTGCGAGTGGCCGGAAATTTGTAGGCTGAATCTTCCAGTGGTGGAACTTACATCAGCAAAATCTGGCTCATGAGCTAGAAGAATGGCGGGTCCATCTTCTGGTAATTTATCAACCACTAAGTTTAAACGATGTTTATTTAACATTACACTATCCACACCTGCAAGGTGTAATTGGGCTTCTCCTCGCTTTAGGGTGTAAACATTGTTGCTTAAATCAATTATATTACAATTTTTGAGTATTTCCCTAATTCTTTCTGCACCCATCCAATGATCATGGTTTCCAAGAACAGCTACTGATATTTCGTTTGGATTCAACCTCGTTAGCGCTGCTTCTAAATCTTCCGCCACGTCTTCAAGGATGTATGATACAAAATCTCCAGTTATGGCTATTGCATCTGGTTTTTGGTCATTTATTAAGTCAACGACCCCTTCCAAATGTTTAGGTGATACCCATTGTCCTAAATGGATATCGGATATATTAGCAATACGGTAATCATTAAAATTTGGATGTAAATTAGTTATGGTTACTTCAACATATTCTAACTGGAAATTTTTCGGTTTGAATTCAGGTTTTTTAATTATATTACGTCCGCGGGTCATGAAGCGTTGCATGTCCTGGCGTAAGCGTAAATTTTTTAATTTCTTTTCTTTCATAATTAAATAGTACTATTGCTGTTAATTAGTTCTCTAGAATTTATCATATGTTTAATTATTCTTTAATTAGGATATATTTTAAAAAAAAATGTTATAATTTGATAATTTAATATGGGCTTGTTAGTAAAAAATTGTTTTTCTTTTTACTTTTAAATTTTTAATTTTTATTGTGATGGTGCAAAAAAGCTGAATATACCTGTTACTATCAACCAAATTCCAATTAAGAATCCGAGGTATATTGGATTGAAGGCTAAGCTACCTAATATAATGTAAATGATTCCGAGTATTATTCCGAGAATTCCGCTATATACTCTGTATCTTACATGTAATCCTCCTAAAAGCGCAATTATTCCACCGAGTATTAGCACGATACCTGCTAGGTAAAGTATCAAACCTGCTATAAAAGCAAACAACGCAGGGTTGAAGATTAAGCCAAATCCTATAATCAAAGCTACAATACCCAGTATCGCGTATAGAATACCCACAACACGATCGACGTGAACCTCAGCCACACCAGCAATTAAGAACCAAATCGCCAGCATAATCACTGCAAATCCAGCTATAAAGCTAGCAGCGACTACTCCGATCGCTGGGAATGCTATGACAATTAGACCGAGTATTATTGCTAAAAGACCCATAAAAGTATTTCTCATAAAAATTCCCCCAACGAATTTTCTAACAAGCCCATAATAAATTATATTATGTGTCAAGAAACTATAAATAATTATCTTTTGATAAAAGACCCTCCTAAGACGGGAGTTTTGAATTTAAATATTTATACTTATTCCGAAAAATTTAAGATGCTTTTTCGGGATAAATAAATAAGAATTTTGTAAACTTCTAAAAAACCCTAAAAAAATAAATTTGAAATATTTTCAAGTTTAACGTAATACTAATAGAATTTTTTATAAGTAAAAAAAATTCTATTTGGTTAATAAATAGTCAACTTTTATTATATTCCAGAAAAATGTTAATTAAAGAAAAAGATCAACAACAAATTAATATACCTATTTCAATCTTCAAGAATTCATAAACTAATTAAAGGAATCTCTATGTTTTTATCTGAATTAATGCCAGTTAAGCAAGTCCATAGGATAATAAATTCCACTTTAAATCAAACTAATACAGAAAAAATTCTTTTGGAAGAGTCTTATCTACGTATTCTAGCTCAGAATGTGATTTCGCAGCTAAATTCACCCCCCTTTGACCGATCCGCTATGGATGGTTATGCATTGCAAGCTCAAGATACATTTGGTTTTTCCGAACAAAACCCAGCTAACTTCATCGTAATTGATCGTATCGGAGCTGGAACTGTATCCAACATGACAGTTAAAAAAGGAGAAGCAGTTAAAATTGCAACTGGCGCCCCCTTACCTCAAGGAACTGACGCTGTGGTTATGGAAGAGTACACTAACGAGAGGAGGGATCATCTAGAAGTTGACTCTTCAATAACTCCTGGTGAAAATGTTTCTTTTCAAGGCGAGGATATAAGAAAGGGTGATGTGGTTTTAAAGAAAGGAAAACTCCTTCAACCTCAGGATCTGGCAATTATAGCAACTGCAGGATACGATAATGTGGAAGTGTATAGAAAACCACGTGTAGGCATAATAACAACTGGCAGTGAATTAGTTACACCACATTCAGATATTCATGGGGCTGAAGTAATAAACTCCAATCATTACACTTTAAAAGCTTTGGTAGAAAGCTGTCTAGCGATTCCTACACTCAATCATTCTATAGATGAAGCAGAATTGGTAGAAAAAGAGTTTAAAAAAATGTTACGCAACAATGATGTTCTTATAACCACTGGAGGAACCGCCATCAGTAAAGGAGACGTTGTTGTGGATGTAGCGAGCAATTTAGGAGAAGTTATGATTCATGGAGTCTCGATACGGCCAGGAAAACCATTTGCATATGCACAAATTGACGATAAACCCGTTTTTATGCTCTCAGGCTATCCCGTAGCAGCCATGGTTCAATACGATGTGTTGGTTAGAGAACATCTGCTGGAAATGCAAAATCTGAAGTGGAAGCCCCCAACAGTGAAAAAAAAGGCTGCTCGTAAGATTCCCTCCACTCTAGGTAGAACCGACTATATAAGAGCTAAAACTAATGGATATGAAGTAAAACCCCTTAAAATAAAAGGATCAGGCATTATACGATCTATGGTGGAATCAAACTCTTACATTATTATTGAAGAGAACCTCGAAGGAATAATGGAAGGAGAAATGTGCGATGTACTACTTTACAATTCCCAAAGGGTTTAATAATATTTCAAGTGTAAAACTATTATAAGTAGTAAATACTATTAAATCAAAACTCTGATAGAATAATTTTACAAATTTTGGTCTTAAAAAAAAGGTGATTATTTTTGGTTAACGTGTTATGGTATTATGCCATTGGATTTGTACTCATATGGACTATATCCCTTCTCTTCAGGAAACATTTGAAAATTGATATAGAAGGACCACTCATTATGAGAAGAACTGGTAAATTAAGGGATCTTATAGAATCTATTGCTCAGAAATCACCCAAATTCTGGCGTTGGAGTATGAATGTAGGGATTCCGGTGGCGGTTTTATTCATGATCGTGACGCTCGGACTTCTTATTATAGCCTTACAAAATCTTAACCAGGCTCAAGTGTCACTTATTATCCCAGGAGTTCAAGTTCCCGGCTCTCCTATCTTCGTACCATTTAGTTATGGTATACTGGCATTAATAACCGTAATTGTAGTACATGAATTTGGACATGGCATAATTGCGAGGATGGAGAAAATTAGGATCAAATCTATAGGAGTAGGAATTCTGGCCATTATACCAATGGCATTTGTCGAGCCTAATGAGGAAGATATTGAAAAATCAAGCAGGCTCTCCAAGCTTAGGGTATTTTCTGCAGGATCAATTTTTAACTTTGGATTTGCAGCTATAGCTCTTCTACTATTTTATATTCTAAGTCTTTTCATTATTCCCATTGCATTTGATTCAAGCATGGAGATCATGAGTGTGGTTCCAAATAGTCCATCTGCAGGGGTTCTTCAGCCAGGGATGATAATTCAGAATATAAATGGTTATAAAATAACTGATCTTAACAGTTTTAACAAAGCCACCGGCAGCGTAAAGGTAGGTGACCTTGTTACATTCCAGACTAATGAAGGAACATTCACGGTCAAAGCGGGCCCGAATCCAAGCAATCCTAAAATGCACTTTTTTGGAATTTCTAGTCAATTCAATCTTTATCCCAAAAATGGTACAACAAAGACATTTGGATCTACCCTTCCATGGATTTTAATCGACTTAACCACATTATTACAATGGATATTCGTGCTGAACTTTGGAATCGGGAGTTTTAACCTTCTTCCGATTGGACCATTAGATGGTGGACAAATATTTAGAGAGTTATTAAGTTATGTTACTGGGCAGAATGTAGTAAAAACAATCACAAACTTCATGAGCATATTCTCAATCGCCTTAATAGTGATAAACGTAGTATACCCCTTTATACATTCTGGAGTAATTTAATTTTCAGTGAAAAAAGTGATTTTTATAAAAAAAACCTATTTCAGGGCTTCTTCGAAGGCTGTTTTGTGTAAGTTGGCAGTTATTTCTTTTTTGCATTCATCATCTGTGAATAATCTCGTCTTAGGGGCTCTGCAGGGATAATGTTGTAATTTAAGGCCTGCTTTTATTGGTAAATCTTTTAAATCTTGTCCTATCATTTGATCTGCTACGAAAAGAGTGGAGCCGCAGGGAGAAGTCCTAATAACCTACACTTCGGTAACTTTATTATTATCAGAGGATATTTTCACTATGGGTCTTCCGAATTTACCGGTGAATTCATCAAATATTGGGTTACCATTCTCACTTAAGTCACACATATTATCTGGGGCTGTTACATTCTCGAAACGTTCCACTTGGTTTCTGAAGCATTTACCCTGCCAGGCAGCTACTATTATCCATCCCACAGTATCATGTAGTTTCTCAACCAATTCTAGTGTGAGATCATGGTGTAAAACGTATGTTATGAGAAGATCTGCATTTTCAAGTTTTTTAAGGGTATCCCTGGGTATTACTATTTCATCTGCGAAACTTGATGTCGGTTGTTCAAGCTTTATGAATTCCGTTTCGAACTCATTTTTAATGTGCTCGTAGGCTCGATCGCCATATGGGCCGTCAGTTACTATGACAACATTTATCATTAAATCACCCATAGTATAATTTTACAAATTCCTCTTCTACTAATATTAATTTTTCTTCCATTATTCTCTTTGACATATTAATTTGTCTTGATTCTTTCCTCATAATATTAGCAGAAGAAGATGCGTGCTTTAGGTTGAAAAGATTAAATAATGCTTGAATTGAATAAAAACTAGATTTATTTAATATTTAATAATTTTCTCTGCCGATAAAAAAATTTAGAATAAAGAAAAAATTGGAGACAAATATTATTAAAAAATTTAATTTTAAAAGTATCTCTCCAGCATTCCCTTTAACATTTTAGCATGCCTTCCCTCATCCCTTGAGCTTTCTTCGAAGAAATCATGAGCAATTTTTACATCACATTCTTCAGCTTTGTCTGCAGCGGCTTTTTTCTCTTTATTAGCCATAGTTTCACCTTCAAGCATCATCTCCAGGTTCTCTTTCAGGGATGATTTTATGACACCGTTCATCTCCGCAAAATGTGCTGCGTGATTGGCTTCTTCAATGGCAATTTGTGATAAGACTTCAGCCACCTCAGGAAGTCCTTCTCTTTGTGCTTGTCGGGCCATAGCTAGGTACATTCCAACTTCCTGTGTTTCTCCGTTGAAATTAGCTTGAACTACATCTTCCATTTCCGTGTCTTTACAAACTCCAATTTCATGTTCATTTATTTTTACCATTTTTTTTAACCTCTCTCAAACTTTTTTACATATCCAAATTTGTGAGTTAAAACTCACAATATTTTGACGACGAATTCTTTTTTATAAACTTTTTATTTGCTGCGCTCGTTTTTTGCCAATCTGGAAGTATTGATCCAGTTCATCTGCGTCGGGTACATAGTAGACCTCATATTGATCTTGTACTTGGAATCCGCATCCTTTAAGATCATCTGCTAGTTTTTCTGGTGTTCCACCTTTTCCACCCATTGATCCGAAAGTTACTGCTTTTCTTTCTCGGCCTGTTCGGTTGAATTTAAGGCCGCGGAGGTAATATATTAGATCTCCTATACTGGGGAATGGTTCATCATAAATTGTAGGTGCTCCCAGAGCTATAGCTTTGCTGTCAAGGATGTCCTTTACTATTTCACTTCTTTCATCTTCATGTAGGTAGTACATCTTCACTTCCACTCCCTCACTGATAACCCCTTCTGCAATGGCGTGTGCCATTTTCTGGGTGGAGAAGTGCATGGTGTCGTAAATAATGGTTATTTTGTTTTTACAGTTCCCAGTTGCCCAGTCACTGTAAGCACCGATTATTTTCATGGGGTCCGTCCATATTTGGCCGTGTGCTGGAGCTATCATCTTGATTTGTTCCAAGAAGCCTAAGTCCTGAACTTCCTGGAATTTTTTAAGCACTAACTTGGATAGTGGTGTAATTAAATTGGCATAAAATTTCTGGGCACCGTCCATTAGTAAATATTCGGGTATTTCATCGTCATAACGATTGGTGAAACATATATGTTGTCCAAAAGCGTCATTAGGGAATAATGTGCCTTTTTTCTTCTAGAAAAGTAAACATACTGTCTGGCCAATGGAGTAAAAATGCATCTAAGAAAGCTAATGTTTTATTACCAAGATTTAATGTGTCTCCTGTTTTAACTTCTTGGAAGTCGGCTTCTTTTAGAGATGGATAATGTCTTTTAAGTCCATTGACGGCTATTTCCGTGGAATATATTGGTGCTTCTGGAAATGTCTCATGTATTTCTGGTAATGCTCCACTAATGATCCTTTTCAATGTGATTTTGTACCATTACATCGTTTTTCAAATCTTTATCTTCTCTATTGAAAGCATCGTGGATTCTACCCCACATCTGTGAAGAGGACCCCGGATATGTATTGTCTATTATTGCTACTTTATCTTCTCCAATACTATATAAGCATTATAACTGGTTCCATTGAGTGTGTAACCATGATATGTTCTTATATCCCAATCTAAAACTCTACCCAATATAATCCATCCTTAATTTTTACTGCGTCTGCCTTCATAGTTTTTATCCTCCAAATTTTTTTATATGATTGGTTCGTGGACTACCGAACTGTACAGTATTATACGAACTATTCCATATAAAATTTATGGTTCGCCCAAATACGAACCATTTATATATGAGAAATGAGATCATAATAAAAGAGGATCAAATGGAACACGTGAAAAATAAAAACGACACCAATGGAGAAATAAAGATATTTGGAACCACCAAAGGTGTTAATGTTATAGATAGTCCAATAAAAGCTAAAATATTATCACTATTAATAAATAAAGATTTAAACGGTTCAGATATCGTTTTATTAATTGGTAAATCAAAATCAACCATTTCAGCCCATCTTAAAGATCTTATAAATGCCAGAATCATAGATTACAAACCAGACCCCATGGACGGACGCCGAAAAATATTCTATATTAAATCAAGATATCTAGGTGAACTTTCTCAAGAAATAGAATTAGAAAATGATATGGATGAATACCTCTCCAATCTAATAGCCAACTCCAATGATCCATTTAAATTCTTCAGGTTCATTTTCAGAACTATCAGAGTAGCTCTTATGCAGGAAGGAGTTAATATAGATCCCATATTACATAATGCTGGTGTTAAGGTTGGTGAAACATTTTATAATGAATTAAAGAATCCTAAAACCAATGAACTAACTAATAATGTTGCAACATTCTGGGAAACCCACAAATTAGGTAGAATTGAAGTTGAAAATATTGCCCCTTTGACAATTCGAGCCTACGACTGTTTTGAATGTGAGGACCTCCCTAAAATCGGTAGATCAGCCTGCGCTTTTGACTCTGGAATATTGGAAGCTATTTTCTCCTCCCATTTTAAAAGTGAAGTGAATGTAGAGGAAATAAAATGCTATGCTAAGGGCGATAGTTATTGCTGCTTCATAATAAAAAAAATCGACAACAATAAACTTGATGCGGATTTAAAATTGACTTAATCCATTTTTTTTCCCTTAAATTTTACTATAGTTGTGGATAGATATTTTTTATCCTTGAAAAATCCTTTAAAAACCATCTCATCATCCATACTGCAATTTCGTATGGATATTACCTCTTTTTCTCTTTTATCCCGATTTATAATCTCCTCTAAAACTTCAGAATGTCGGGAAGTCTTCATAACTACAAAGGTATCAGCATATTCAAGGATCTTCTCAAGTCTTTCATCAACTTTGGGCACTATAACCATAATTTCATCCTTTTCAGCCAGTGAAATCCCTGCAGTCGCTGCACAGCCTGTGAAAGAAGTTATTCCAGGTATTATTTCGACAGTAAATCCTTGATTTGCTATTCTACTTCCAATGTATGAAAATGTACTATAAACTGCAGGATCACCCAGTGTTATAAATGCCACGTCTAATCCTTCATTCAACTTTTGGATTATGGTTGCTGCAGCATCATCCCAATATCTGCTGAGAGCTATTTTATCTTCAATCATAGGAAACAATGGTTCTAAAATATCATAATTATCTTCCGATTCTTTAAGAACAGGTTGCACAATTGATAATGCTAAACTAGGCTTGGAAACCGCTGATTTTGGTGCGCATATCACCTTAACCTTTTTTAAAGCATTAACTGCTTTAATAGTTAAAAGTTTATGATCACCCGGCCCAACTCCAATACCTAATAATTTACCTTTGCTCATAAATTTTATGCCTTCCCTTATTTTTAATTGTAAAAATATTTGAAATGTATTAATTATTTAATTAAATACTTGATTAAAAAACTCTTTTTAAGTTAACTCAATATTTTAGTTTAGATGAAAACACTTTTAAAGGGTTTAATCTATTTATACCATCATCAAGATATAAACCCCCATGGATAATGGCTTTTTCTGTAATAAGTGCGGCATGATCAAAAATAATTGTGTATGTCCTGATGAGGGATCAGGGCTAGTTAAAAGCTCTGGAATAGCAGATTCTGATATTTCGGAGATAAAAAGAATTTACCCCCACATAGAGGAAGAAATTATAGAAAATTTTCCTTTCAGTGAACCTCGTATGGGACAGTTAGATATCATCCAGGAAATCCAACAAGCCATTGAAAATGGTTCCCAATATATTCTTTTGGAGGCTGGTACTGGCACTGGTAAATCTGCAATAGCCACCACACTGGCGAGTATCTATCAGTCCGCTTATATTTTAACTATGACCAAGCAATTACAATCACAATATGGATTTCAGTTCGGTTATCCTTTAGTTAAAGGGCGAGGAAACTTCTCCTGTAAAGAAACAGGTTTAGAAGATGGTTGTGATATGGGTACCTGTCAGACTACACCTGGCGGGCAAAAATTTGTTTGTGAGTTTGGGATAAGCAAATCACCATTTGATGGTGGTAGCTTAGCTTTTGAAGATGCCTTCGATGTGCCTATTTATTTCCGGTCTCAAGATAAGTGTAATTACTGGCGTCAAAAGGCTAAGGCTGTTAAAAGCCCTATCACCTTAATGAATTATGATTATGCCTTATTAGAGCTTAATTATGTTAAACATTTTGGTAAAAGGCGCTTGATGATCCTAGATGAAGCTCATAACATTGAAAATAAACTGATGCAACGTCTAGAAGTTAATATTTATGATAAACGACTTGAAAAAGATGTAAATACAATTATACCCTCATCTATGTTAGCCGATGAGGATCCTTTAGACTGGATACTCTTTTTAGAATCCATTTATGACTCATACAAAGAAATAGCTGTACATAAGATGCCTAAAAATAAGGCAGATCGCATAAATCGCACTAAACTCCGATTACAGGAACTATTAACTAATTTAGAAGATAAACCCGAGAATTGGGTGGTTGACCCTATTACTGGGGGAGTATCTTTTAAACCTCTTAAAGTAGATACGTATGCTACGGATCGATTGTTCCGCCACGCTGATATCTGCCTTTTTATGAGCGCCACCATCTTAGATCAGGATTTGTTCTGCCAGTGGCTTGGGATAGACCCCGAAAAAACCTATAAGATCCAGATTAAAAGTCCTTTCCCTCCTTCCTCCCGGCCGATTCACTTGAGGATTGCGGGAAATATGTCCCAAAGATCAATCCAGCGCACCGCACCCAGAAGTATTCCCATCCTAAAAAAAATCATAGAACACCATGAACATGAGAAAGGATTGATTCACACCCATAATTATAAATGTCAAAGGTATATTATGAATAAAATTAGAAATAGTCGTTTAATAGACCATAATACTCTTAACAGGGAATATAAATTGCATCAATTTGAAGAAAGTGAAAAATCCTTGGTATTAGTAAGTCCATCTATGAGTGAAGGAGTCGATTTACCATACGAAAAGTGTCAATTCCAAGTAATCTACAAGATTCCTTTTCCTTATTTAGGAGATCGGCAAGTTAGCCAGCGGAAGCTTAAAGATCCTAAATGGTATGCTTATAAGACTGTTATGACACTGATTCAGGCTTATGGTAGGGGTATGCGGGCAGAAGATGATCATTGCGAGACGTACATTCTAGATGGTAACATTCGCATGCTCTTCAGTAATCGGCTTTATCGGCCTCTAGTTCCTGAATTCTTTAAGGAAGCTGTGCAGCCAGAATAAAAAAAAAAATCCATAAAAATAATTAATATTTTTTTTTAATTAATCTTTTAATGTTTGATTTAACCAGCTATGAATGTAATCTACTACTTCTTGCCAGCCTTCTTCAACCATAATGAGGTGTGAACGATCAGGGAACTCATGAAAATCTGTTTTAGCGTTAGAATGATTGTATTTGTCATAATTCGCCCGGGATACTATGGCCGGTACTGTATGATCCTCACTACCAGCTAAAAGCAGAAGTGGGCTGCGAGTATTGTTTTGATAGTTTATGCTAGTAGTTGCGTGACTTATTAAGTCGGAAAATGCGCTTTGGAAAAGGGGTCTTCCAGTATCTGGTATAGCATATCTTTCATATGCCTTTCTAGCATCGTCTTCAGACATTGTGTTTACAAAAGCATAATAAAATTGTTTAAACGTTAACCCTACCACTTTATGCCTATTACTTGGATTGGACAGGACAGGAAAAGTGGATCTGAGCTGAGCCAGTGCTAATTTATGCACTCCTTTAGGTGCCGCAGAATCCAAGGTCACCCCTGCAGCTCCGAATCCCTGATCCATTAGAATCTGTACTACTAAACCTCCAAAAGAGTGACCCAGAAGGATGGGGGAGAAATTTAAATTGCTAAGGATTTTCCGGTAATGGGCTACTACCTCCTCTAAACCTAGACCAGCTAGCGTGGATTCGGCTTTCTCTCGTATCTCTAGAATGTCTCCTTCATGACCAGGCCAACCAGGCACCATCACTTGGTATCCTAACTCTTGAAAACGCTTCTCAAAATATTCCCAGCACAGTGGCGTCATCCACAAGCCATGAATAAGCATTATAGTTCTATCTTTACTGATCTTCAAGCTTACTTCTGGTTTATCTATTCCCTCAATCATTTATTCACCCTCGATTATGTTTAAAAAAAAATTATTCCATACTATTCTGGTTGTCCATCCCTGCAAAAATATTCCATTTGCTTGCTGTTTTCTAAATTGTATTCTTTCCAAACTGCACAGTTTTTACACTGGCATTCTTCTTCAAAATTAAGATCATCACAACTTGCTTTACCAACGGAACAGTAGAACCAAGGAAAATCTTTTGGTTTTAATTCAGAAATTGTATCCACATCGTTTGATTCCATTTTCTGTATATTTATCATTTTTTCCTTAGCACATCACTTTTAAATTGAACCGGACAGCCACCACAGATGCATCTCATCATATTTTCCAAATTATAGTCGACTATTACCATGATAACATTACTCCTCAAAAATTACCCCCTCATCATCGAAGAATTCATTCATTTTATCATATTCACCGCCGATGATAACTTTTTCCATCAAATCTTTCAAAAGTGCCTTATTTGATTGGGTTTTATCCAAACTGTTATTTTGGCAGGGCCTTCTGTCATGCTGTGACCATTAGCCGTTGCCTTCACTTCCTCCTGACTATTAGACCAATTTTCTCTATTTTTCCATCTTTAAACATTATAATATCAAAAACTATTAAAGGACCGGTATATTTACTTGTGTAATACTACATAATCACCGTCTTCAATTGCTCTTAAAATATCTGCCATGATTTCCATCTGCTGTAACTGGTTAAAAAAATCTAATAACGCCCCCCTTAACGTTAGGAATAGTAAGATAATGGGGAGTGTATTCTTCTGCCACCCAATTTGTAAGGGGCTTTTTATTTCCAGTTTCAAAGCTCTTTAAAGGCTATTGCTTTTCTTTGTTGGATTTTTTCATATTTTCAACATCATTTATAGTTATTTGTAATTTATAATTAATAAATATACGGTTTTTTAGTATTATTGTCATTTATAATGTTTTAAATTAATAATTAAGATATTTAAGAGCAGTATATCATAAATAATTGTTTTTCTATGTAAATCCAGTAATTCGAAGAAAAATACTCTTTTTTATTATTCAATAGCAAAAAAAGAGTTATATTAAATGAGTATTTCATTGAGTAAGAATATCATTAGCATTGCTAAGGGTGTCCAGGCACGTTGAGTAATCTGTCATATGCGTAATGTATATAGTATAGGAGAGATTTAATCGGAGGTGAACTAGGATAACATTTCATTGAATTAAGAACAGGGGAATGATGTTTAGTTTCTACTAGTGAAGGATTAATTTCATTGTGGATGACCGGCTAATGCAGTTATAGGTCTGACGGGCCAGTTTACGCCAACCAAGCTGTAGAACCAACGACATTAAATAACAATTTTTGTATAATTTTTAAACGAATCCGACTAAGAATACGTTGCAAAATGAGGAAAAAAGATTAATGGATAAGACTCACGGTTTACATTAAAAAAAATTAACGAATAGAAATATCAAAAAAATGAATGGAATCTAAATGGAAGTATTACTGTTGAAGAGAAAAATTCTAAATAAGAAAATTTATGAAAACAGGTATTTTAAAGTCTTTAAAGCATTAGATAACGGTTTATAACTCTTTTTCAGATCCGTTAAAGTACCCTTACCGTTACCTTAGCAAATTTTTTTATTTGAATAATATTCACAATAAAGTATTACTTTAGTGGAGCAATTATTTAGAATTTGCTAATTTTCTTCAGAGAAATTGTTATGTTTACAAACGGAGCCTATTCCTCGGTTGCGTTGTTAATTACCCGATTTTCTTCATCACTGAATGATTTGAATCGAATTTGCATAATTACCATTTCATCCTTTGAAAGTACGCTTCCAGATACTAACTACCCGCCAATTAATAACCACGTAGAATAGAAACCATTGCTAAGTCTTAGTTTTTCAGCGCCCTGTGCATTAAGTGAAGCACTAAGATCTTTGTATACAATTCATCAAAACGGGCAGTAAATACGAATGCCTCTTTGTCAGCCGTAGAAATATTTGCTGCCTCCAAGGTCTGATACATTGCTTTTCGTGTTAAATATTCACCGCCTTGCAATGCACAGGTTAAAACTTACTTTGATTAATTTAAATTTTTGTAAGTAAGAGAACCCTTTTACTTAAAAAAATGTTTTCATAATAGAACGACTCAATTGAAATAGTTTGAAAATAAGCGGACCTGGGGGGATTTGAACCCCCGACCTTGGGATCCGAAGTCCCACGTCATATTCCTGGCTAGACTACAGGCCCCTGAATACAATATTATAAAAATAGTTTCATGTTCTTCCTTTATAAATTCGCCGGGAACTAATAAAGTGTGTTTAATACTTATAAGAAAGAAAAATTTTAATAATAAATTAATTAAGTATTACCATTCATTTAATGAAATTATGATATATATTAAAAGAATTAATTATATATTCTATTGAAATTTTTAATAAATTCAAAAAATTAACCCATAATTTTCTATCTTTGATGAATAGGAGAATTTTATGCTAGCAAAAAGAATCATACCCTGCCTGGACTGTGATCTAAATATAGCCCATGGTCGTGTAGTGAAAGGAGTGGAATTCAAGCAGATACGTTACGCTGGAGATCCGGTGGAGTTAGCTACAAAGTACTACGAGGATGGAGCTGATGAAATAGTTTTTCTTGATATAACTGCTTCTCATGAGCGAAGGGAAACCATGGCAGAAGTGATAGATGCCACTACAGAAAACGTGTTCGTTCCTATCTGTGTAGGGGGTGGTATTCGTAAACCACAGGACTACGTTAATATGCTTAAAGCAGGAGCCGATAAATGTTCAACAAACACGGCAGCCATACATAACCCCGATTTGATTAATGATGCATCTAAAATAGTGGGCAGCCAGGCTTGTGTAATTGGTATTGATGCCAAACGCAGGTATGTGGAGGATCCTCATGAAAATTCGGATAAGATCATTGTGGAAACAGAACAAGGTTATTGCTGGTATGACTGTAGCATTTATGGTGGTCGGGAGTTTACAGGGATTGATGCTCTAGCTTGGGCTTTGGAGTGCCAGGAAAGAGGGGCTGGGGAGATTTTACTTACCAGCATGGATCGTGATGGTACCAAAGATGGTTACGACCTGCCACTGACTAAGGCCATGAGCGATATGCTAGATATTCCTATTATAGCCAGTGGTGGTGTGGGCAAACCTGAACACATCTACGAAGCATTTGAAATAGGAAAAGCAGATGCTGCATTGGCAGCGAGTATTTTTCACTTTAATGAATATCCAGTACGTGTGGTTAAGCAATACTTGAAAGAAAAGGGTGTGGAAATTAGATTATAAGAACTACTTTCGATTTTATAAGATATTAAAAACTAGTTTAAAATAAGTGGAAAAAACTGTGCTAAAAAAATATATGAAAATAGAATTTATTTAACTAATTCTCTATTTAACTAATTCTCAAAAACTTAATAAGATCACTAATTTAAGAAAATACTAAACAGAAAGTTTATCAGGGCGAGACATTTGACAAAACGAAAACACATCTTTCTTGATGAAAATGCGAAAATCGAGAGGCTAAAAAAGAAAATAAAAAAATATGAGAGATACAAGCCTTACCATGAAAAAACAGCTGAAGAAGACTTTCGTTTAAAAGAAAAACTGGCCTTATTGAGTATAGTGGCCAGCAATTTCATGATGACAGGTCACAGCCCTACCCTTGTTCTAACCAAACGAGAGGAAGGTGATGAAGTATTGTTACCTGTCAGGGGAGGTCAAAAAGACAGAGCTCGAGAAATAATATCCAAAATTGATTTCAGGAAACTTTATCGTGGAGGGAAAGGTAGAAAAACTGACCCCATTATGATTATTACCGCCATCTGTATGTACGTTATGCGGCAAGATAATCCTAGAAGAGGAGACATAAGATATTCCGATGATTTTATTAGGAAGGTTGGAGTCACTAAAGAAATTTACAGTCATATCAATGAAAAATTGGATTCTTATCTACAAACATAAAATTTGATGAGTCGCTTTATATTGTGATATCAAAATTATTGACATTTATTTTTACTAATTTACTTTATTATTTAATCTAATACGTCGCGATTCTAATTCTTGGAACACCAGAACACTATTTATATGAGTTAGTGTCCTTTATAATCGACAATTATTTTCCTTAACTCACTTTTAGTAAACATTTTTTTGGAAATTGCCGCCAAAAAGTTACATATTTACCGGATTGAATTACCCTAAATGGAAATGGAATCACAATCCACGCCCCTTATGAATGTATTAAGGTTATTGATGAAAACCAAATCGAGATGATTAATATGAAAATACGCTGCCCTTGGGCCCGCGACGACCCTTTGATCATAGAATATCACGATCAAGAATGGGGTGTTCCCATTCATGATGATCGGCTTCTTTTCGAGTTCCTGATATTAGAAAGTGCGCAGGCGGGTTTAAGATGGACTCTTATCCTCCAGAAACGAGAGAACTACCTTAACTCTTTTGATAATTTCGAGGTGAAGAAGGTTGCTGCTTATGGTGAGCAAAAAATCGCAGAACTACTTAATAATCCGGGTATAGTGCGCAATAAACTGAAAATTCGGGCTGCGGTGGCTAATGCACTGGCTGTTTTAGAAATTCAAAAAGAATTCGGGAGTTTCAACGAATATATATGGAAATTCGTCGGTTGCAAGACTATTAAAAACAGTTGGAAAACAATAGAAGATGTGCCTTCTTCAACCAATGAATCTAAAAATATGAGTAAAGATCTCAAAAAAAGAGGATTCAAGTTTATGGGGCCCACTATATGTTACGGGTTCATGCAAGCGGTAGGAATGGTCAACGATCATGTTGTAGATTGTTTCCGGCATCGGGAGCTGGAAGAATAAATAATGAAAATTAAACGAGCTTTTTATGAGCGAGACACTTTAACTGTTGCACAGGATCTTTTAGGCTGTATTTTAGTCCATGAATCATCAAATAGCATCTTAAGTGGTAGAATTGTAGAGACTGAAGCCTATATGGGCACTAAGGATAAGGCTGCTCATTCTTAAAGTGGTAGGCATACGCCTAGCATGGAACCAATATAAAAAGGGTGGATTTGCTTACATCTACCAGTTGCACGGCTATAACTACTGCTTCGACGTAGTAACTGAGAAGGAAGAAGTACCCCGAGCAGTGCTTGTAAGAGCTTTAGAACCTATTAAAGGCTTGCAATTAATGGCCCAGCGGCGGGGCATAGATTTATCTTTAGGTAAGCTTAAGAACCTGACAAATGGGCCCTCAAAACTCTGCCAAGCCCTGGGTATCGATAAATCAATCAACGGGATTGATCTCTGTGGAGATGAATTATTTATATCCAAAAGAAAGTTTTGAAAGAGCAAATTATTGCCACGCCCCGGATAAATATTGATTATGCTGAGGAGGACAAAGATAAGTCTTGGAGGTTTTTGATTAATGGGAATGGATTTGTTAGTCGAAATTACAATTCCTGGAATCTTAGTTAACTTTTTTCTATGGTGCAATAGAATTTTTAAAATGAAAATTTAATCTAAAAAAAATGAAATAAAATGTTTCCAGTATAACCATGGGTTAGAGACTAATTACTATCATCAAAGTTTTTTCTTGAGGAAAAGTTAAAGAGAGGAGAATCTCTGAAAAAAGTTAAAGATTATTTAAGATTAAAATTTTTAATTAAGATTGTCGGATTTATCTCGTGATTTGAATCTTTTATACCTTTGCTAAATTATAATAACGATATAACATTAAATATTAAGATGTAAAATATTTATTAGTTATCGAAGTAAGAAGGTTATTAATTTGACTGATTTAACACAACTGCTCATCCAGATTATCCCCCTTTCCTGGGCAGCTGCTGTCAGTCCCACAGCTTTATCCCTTTTTCTAGTTATGATGTCCTTAACGGATAATCCCAAGTTATCAGGTCTCTCATTCTACTTTGGGGCAATTGTAGTTCTTCTGGTAACAGTCTTTATCGGTATATTGCTGGGAAATAGTTTGTCATCAACTGGTCACTCAGACCCGGCCACCATCGCTTCCATCGACCTTTTCCTTGGGGCAATTCTAGTTCTCCTAGGTATTCGAAACCTATTCAGTAAAGGGGGTGAAAGCAGCGGCGGAACACTATTCAAGTACCTGAACGTGGATAAAAACGCTACTAACTTATTAAAATTTAGTCGTTTCTTCACAGTCGGCCTTTTAACCTTTCTAATTAATTTCAGCACGGCTATTTTCGTTTTGGCTGCCTCTCGTCAGATTGGGCTGGCCAAAGCCGGATTATTTCCAGATATATTCTCCATCCTAGTATTAACCTTAATCACCCTAGTGGTGATAGAAGTACCTCTCCTCTTCTTCTTTATCTTACCCAAAACCGCTGAAAAAGCCATGAAACCTATGAATAAATGGATAAGCAAGAACGGAAGCTATCTTATCGCTGGATTCCTCCTGGCCATCGGTATCCTAGTTATGTATAACGGTGCTGTTAGACTGGGACTGTTTTAAATCACTTAGATTTTTACAACTTGTTTCGAGAAAAATATTCAAAATTTTCAGTTTTAATTGGAAAATGCTAATAATTATTTATCTAAACGAGAAAATTAGATAAAATCTTAAAAATTTTTGTTAACCACAATTTCAAATATATATGACAAAGTATTATTCTGACACCATAATGCGCAATGCCTCGATGTGAACTATAAAGGAACTGATTAAGAGTGAAAAATGATTTCAAGATACTTTCTAATAATTTTAAAGGCCCTATGAATCTTTATTTAACAATCGACAGTGGACAAACATCACAACCTGCGTGGTTAGAGAAAGTTGGATACTTTCAAGAACTTATTATGGTGGAAGGTAAACCCTGCCTAGTCAAGATCAGGTCTCAGGATTTGAAGGGTCCTCTGGAGGTTGTAGCTGAATCACCTGAAGAATTTGAAATTGAACCCGTGAAAAATCAGATAAAGGGAATATTCGGATTAAATGATGATTTAGATAAATTCTATGAATTTCTAATAAGCGATCCTAGGTTAGAACCCACCATCGAATTCTGCAGTGGATTAAGGCTTTTCAAAGCCCATAACCCTTTTGAATGTTTAATAGCATCTATTTCTTCAGCTAACAATTCCATCATCCGCTGGAACCGCTCCATACGACTCATAAAAGAAAAATGGGGTGATTGCTATCAGTTCTCCTCTGGAAAGTTCTACACCTTCCCCCGTCCAGAGAAAATTCTCGAAGTACCGGAGCATGAAGTTGAAGAGTTAGAACTATGCGGTGGAGAAAAAAACCTAGAAGAATGTGTTAACAACCTCAAATCTTGCGGTGTAGGATACCGAGGTAAATATATCAACCAAGCCGCCCGTATGCTCACGGAAGATATTGATCTTTATGATATAGTAAAAATGAGCTATGAGGAAGCTTTTCAAACTATGCTCAAAATTCCGGGGGTAGGTCCTAAAGTAGCCGACTGCATTCTTTTATATGGATTTGGTATGGAAGAGGCTTTCCCCGTTGATATATGGATTAAAAGAATAATTTGTGAATTATATTTTAATGGAAAAAATATATCAGTCCCTAAAATAAGGTTTTTTGGTATGGAACAGTTTGGTGAATATGCAGGGTATGTACAACTTTATTTATTTCATTATGCTCGTAAATCCGGGCTTTTGGATAAATTACGACTGAAAAATAAAATTAAATCCAAAACATAATCTATAACCTTTTCACTAAGACTGAAATTTAATAAATTTATAATATTAAAAAAAAAGAATATAAGCATTCTATTAAATAAAGACTTTATTCTCACTTATAAACGCCTTAAATGATAGACAATATTTTTTTTTAACGATTAAAAATCTTATTGGGCAAATAATAATAATATATGAGTATCCACACAAAGAAAAAAATCACAAGAAGGAGTCCATATCGTCTTTCATTCTTATAAATGAGATATATACCGAAAAATAGTGTAGGAAAAATTCCTAAAAATGCTGCCAAATATCCCTGGGCTAAGAAATATAATCCAATGAGATAAGTCAGAATGCTTAAAACATAACTAACGATAATCAATCTAGTATTGTTTGATTTTTCTACAGGTTTCATTATATCAGTATATTATAGTTTATATCTCCTATAAAAACTATTGTCAACTACCATAAACACCTAAATTTTATCTTTAGCAGACTTGGCCTATCATTAATTTATTATTACCCCTAATCTATCTTATTCCCTAAAATATCTAAATCCAATAAATTATTGCTTAATATCTAATAAATTAAATATAATAATCTTGATACATTTTTCTAAAAAAACATCCCATCATATTGAATTTTTTTTTCCACTGAAGATTTAATTACTATAAATGTAATATAAAATTAGTAAAAAGTTCTCAAGAGGAGTATATTTGAACCATCGAGATAACTTCAATAAAACAATAAATACTTCAGAAAGCAATGAATCACAGCTTAAATCCATCAATTCAAACAACCCGGAAGATAATCCTAAACTTGACTATTTAAAAAAGATTCTGACTAATGAAAAATTACCATCCCTTAAAGAAATCTCTGATATGATTATGAAAATAGCTAAACAGGCCACCAATAGCCAACACTGCTATGTAGCTTACGTGGATCCGAAAAACGGAGACAGTGTAGGTGTTTCATTTTCTCATATGACCGAAGAATGCAACGCATATGCAGAATTAGGTGAAGCTAGGTTCCCCATAAGAAAGGATGGAACCTATGGTGGACTTTTAGGTTATTCATTAGATACCGGCAAATCATTCTATGTCCGCGACCCAGTATCACACCCCGCAGCACATGGCATGCCCCCAGGCCATGAACAAGTTGATCAATTTCTATCAGTTCCAGCTATCCATGAAGGAGATATTTTAGGTCAAATAGTGCTTGGAAATCCTGAAGAAGACTACACTACCCATCACCTAGAAATAGCTGATGAAATAGCCGACGTGTATGCAGTAGCTTTAAAAAAATTGTTGTATTAACTCTGAATTAATTTTCATAATTTTAAATTCAAATATTGAATTCAAAAATAGTAAAAAAAAATTAATTTTATTGTAAACTATTCATCAACCACAGCATAATAATCGGTAACTTTTAGACAAATCACACCATTAATTATTAAGGATATGAGTTGTATTACTCTAGAATCATTGTCAAAAAAAAGCAATGAAATATTATTAAAAATGTTACATACTGAAATTTATAGTTTATTGGAAGAGTTATTTATTCTATCATAATTAATCATTATAAATTATTTCATTTTATTCTGATTATAAGAGTTTTAATTATTTTCTTCTATTTAAAATTTAATACCTCAAATTCCATCTATTTACATGTTATTACTTTAAAACTATTTTTAATAAATAAAAAAATATGGGGTGGGTTTAAATGGTAAGAACTAGAATCAGGAAAACTAGAACTGAAAGTGAATTTGAGGGTGTAATTGATGAGTTTATAACTCAAGGATATAAAGTTGAAAGTAGAGGGCAAACCACCGCTCAATTAATGAAGGCTCAATATGGAAGTATATTATCGAATATAATTATTGCTATTTTTACTTTTTGGACTTTTTCTTAGTTAATTCCTGATAAATTATAGACATGTTTAAATTAGTTTTTTAAGGTTCTTCCAATCCATTTATTTTTTTATTTTTCTCTAAATATTCTGATAATGCTTGGCGAATAATATAACTCATTGGATTGTAACTCTCATCAGATAATTTTCTTAATTCTTCCAGCATTTGTAGTCTTAAACTTTCTACAGGTTCTTTTCAAGGTTGGAGGTGTTTCTATGCCATGATAATGTAAAAAATGCTTAATATTAGTCCTTCTTCTAGCCCTAGTAGTTCTAGAACTATTCAATTTAAGGCAATATTCATCGTAATCCTTTAACCATCCAGAAAATTCCTCTCAAATACTGGTTTATTTCTTTCTTCATAGCATATTTCAAGAAGCTCCCTTGGAGTTTTATCAGTAGAACAGCAAAAATCAGATAAAGAGTATTAATAACTCTCTTTTGTTGAATCAGCTAACCCATCAGTCCAGTGCTCAACGACATCCTCACCTTGGATTTTTACCATGATCTCTTTTAATTTCATAGAATCACCAAGGATATTAGGTATAAAAAAGTTATTTCTTTATAATACTATTCATCAACCATGGTAACCTTACGCATAACATCTTTAGGTTTTATGGCGTTTACTATTTCCATACCCTTCACAACCTTACCAAATACGGTGTGTACTCCATCCAGGTGAGGTTGAGGAGAATGTGTAATGAAGAATTGACTTCCACCAGTGTCTTTACCGGCGTGAGCCATGGACAATGCCCCTGTGCCGTGCTTGTGGGGGTTTATTTCGCATTTTATTGTGTAACCTGGTCCGCCGGTTCCATCACCTTTAGGACATCCTCCCTGAATCACGAAATCAGGAAGTACACGATGAAAGGTTAATCCATTATAAAATCCCGAATTGGCCAATTTTTCAAAATTTGCAACAGTATTAGGAGCTTCTTTATCAAATAGTACCATTTCAATGTTTCCTTTTTCAGTTTCAATTATTGCTTTTTTCATAATTTTCACCAGTAGGTATATTTAGAATAGATTCTATTAAATAAATCTGTAGCCTAAGCTAAATTTCTGGGAATTTAGATTGAATTAAAGAAAAAAAATTTACCCTTAAACATTTTTAAATTAGCTTATAATCATTTCAAATATTATTCTAAGGTGATATTATTGAATACAGAAGAAATTATAGCGTTAGATAAGGAATATGTTATGCAAACTTATGGTAGACAGCCTATAGCCATTAAAAAAGGTAGCGGAGCTGTGGTATGGGATGTTGAAGGAAATTCTTACATTGACTGTCTAGCAGGTATCGCTGTAAATAATGTGGGGCACGCCCACCCTAAAGTAGTGGAAGCAATATGCAAGCAGGCAAAAAAGCTTATTCATACTTCAAACCTTTATTACACCCAGGAACAGGTGGAATTGGCTAAATTGCTTGTTGAAATTTCTCCTCACGATTTGGCTTTCTTCTGCAATAGCGGAGCCGAAGCTGTTGAAGGATCGATAAAATTAGCTCGTAAATATACGGGTAAGGGAGAAATCATAGCAATGGAAAACTCCTTCCATGGTCGTACTTTAACTGCATTAAGCGCCACAGGGCAGAAGAAATATCAGAAAGGTTTCGGTCCATTAACTCCTGGTTTTAAACATGTGTCTTATGGAGATATTAACGCTGCAGCTGATGTCATCAGTAAAAAAACAGCTGCAGTTATGGTAGAGCCCGTGCAAGGTGAGGGTGGAGTAATTATGCCACCTACCGGTTATCTGAAGGATTTAAAGAAGCTTTGCCAGGAAAATAATATTTTACTCATCTTTGACGAAGTGCAAACTGGTTTTGGACGAACCGGAAGGATGTTCGGTTCTCAAACTTTTAAAGTAACACCCGATATCACTGCCTTAGCCAAAGGTATAGCGGGTGGATTCCCTATGGGTGCCATCCTAGCCAGTCGAGAAGTAGGTAATGCTTTTCAACCCAGTAACCATGCTGCTACTTTCGGTGGGAATCCCTTAGCATGTGCAGCTGCAAAAGCCTCTATTCAGGTAATTCTAAATGAAGATTTACTCTCTAAATCCAGAGAAAATGGTGATTACTTCAAATCCAAGCTCAACTATTTAAAAGATGATCATGGTATAGTGGAAGATGTACGGGGATCCGGTCTTATGCTGGGCATGGAATTGGATATAAACTGTGCAGAAATGGTAGACGAAATGCGAAGCCTAGGAATTTTGATAAACTGTACTGCTGATAAAGTTTTACGTTTTGTACCGCCTTTGGTGATTGAGAAAGACCAAATCGACATAGTAACTTGTAATTTAGATGATTTACTTCAGAAGTACTCTGAATCTACAAGTTAATAAAAAATTCTTTTTCGAATCAACTTTCAAATATCTAACATTAACTTTTTTTTTATTTAAAAAAAAATCTTAATAATTTAAATGTTTATTTGAATACCATTGATATTTGATGAATTTGCTTTGAAACACGTTTCTCTAGAAGTATTCCATGTTTTTTAACGACTTTTTCTGCATCTTCAACAATTGTACCATCCTTATTAAATCCAATTAATGATAGTCCCGCCATCATAGCACTTAAAAGAGCCCCTAAGAGGACTACTCTATGCATTCCCGTAGTGAAATTGTATGCAGCTAGGTTGAAGAGTTGACTCTGTTGGAGAATTTCCGGAGAAATTGCAGTATGCAGTAAGATTCCTGCAAAGCATACTGCAAATACCATTCCTAGATTTCTAGTGGTGACTATAATACTCGATGTAACCCCACTTTCCGCAGATGGAGCGTTTGAAATAAGTGCTCTGTTTATAGGTGATTGGAAAAGTGCTGCACCCACTCCTAAAAGAGCTAATCTCCATAGAACGTCTTGCACAGTTGAAAAAATGTTAAGTTGGGTGAGAGATAATAAAGCCAAAGCAGATATGATTGATCCTATAAATGCCAGGCTTCTTGAGCCAAATTTATCGGATAGCATTCCACTTATAGGTGCTAAGAACATCATTATAATTGGAGATGTAGTTAGGACAAGTCCTGTGAAACTTGCTTGGAGATGAAGGACTTTCTGCAGGTAAAAGGGCATGATAAAGAATATCATATACATACATATGTAATTGAAGTGCAAACTCACGTCAAATGCTGAGAAAATTTTATTTCTGAAAATTTTCAGGTTTAGTAGTGGATTCGTTACATGTAACTCGTTCCAGATGAATAATATCAGTGTAACGATGCTGAAAACTGCGATTGATATCGCTGTGGTATTCACTCCACCCTCTATGTAATTAAGTAAATAAACTATTGAGAAAAGACATGAAAATTGTAATATAGTTCCGGGGATATCCCATTTAACTTGACTTCTTTCGCTTCTTTCTAATACCTGGTAACATGTTATGAAACTTATAATTGCAATGGGAACATTTATTAGGAAGATGAACCTCCATCCCAATGCACCTTCTATAATTCCACCGATTGCAGGGCCCAGAGCTAAACCTGCAGCTATAGCAACAGAGTAAATACCAAGAGATTTTCCTAGCTGATGTTTGGGAAATGAATTTTTTACTATTCCCAGAGATACTGCAAGCATCATGGCTGCTGTTATGCCTTGCATGCCCCTGAATATTTCAAGCGCTGTAAGGGAAGAAGCTGTACTGCAGAGAATTGATGTAAATGCAAAACCTGCTAATCCTATAAGGTAGACTCTTTCATGGCCTATGAAGTCGCCGAACCGCCCGAAGAATAAGACCATGCCTAACAGAGTTATAAGATAAGCTGTTAACACCCATTCTGCTGAGGTTATGCCTGCACCGAAAAAGGTTGCTATGGTTGGAAGTGAAACATTAACTATACTTGCATTTATTGGCACCATAATAGTGCCTATTGATATTGCGAATAAAATCTGCCATTTTTTACTGAATGGATCCTCCAAAATTACACCTCGAGGTTAAAAAAAATAACACAAAAAATCTTATATTTGTTTATAAAAAAACTTTAAAAAAAGTCTTTAATCCAAAAAGCGAATAATATATTTAGAGTTTTAATTGGATGAAAATAAAAACCTAAATACAAGAGATTAAAGTTCCATTATTATCATACTTTTGCGTTTTTAAATGTATTGGAACCTTAAATTTATTATAAAATCAAAATTCAAACCTATTTCAAATATTCACGTCCATCTAAAATTCAAATTATATTTTTAAGTAAGTGAAATTAGTACACATTTGGCAATTATTAGTATGTTAAATAGATTGAATTGTGTCCTATATAAACGTTTAGAACATATAATGTGAAATAATTATCCATAATTTAGAATTATTATTCAATATCAGATATAATATAACAATTTCTGAAGATTTTTTATAGGATAAGACAAATAAAAACCATATATTAATTTATCTTCTCTAAAGGAGGATTAATTCATGAACTTTAATTTTAAAACAAATGAAAAAGGAAATTTAAGCATCGGTGGAGCAGATGCTTTAGAGCTTGTAAAGGAATACGGCACTCCCCTTTACGTAGTAGACGAAGAACGGATAAGAAATAATTATAAAAGACTATATAATACATTCTCCAGTAAATACGCTAATTTTAAGATATACTACGCATGCAAAGCCAACACCAATCTGTCGGTGATGAAAATCTTGAAAGATGAAGGAAGCAGCATCGACGCTGTATCCCCAGGAGAGATTTACATTGCTTTACTTGTCGGTTTTAAACCAGAAAAAATACTTTATACTGGAAATAATGTTACCAACGAGGAATTAGAATTCGCCTTATCGTCAGGAGTAAGGATAAATCTGGATTCACTTTCCCAACTAGAAAAACTCTCCAAACTACCAGATACAGATGGTAAAGAAATATCCTTCAGAATCAATCCCAAAGTTGGTGCCGGACACCATGATCATTGTATAACTGGTGGAGATCTCAGTAAATTTGGAATTATGGAGGAAGAAGCAGTTCATGCCTATCAAAAAGCTGTAGATCTGGGTTTCAATCCGGTGGGAATACATACTCATATTGGATCTGGGATATTGGATCCTGAACCTTTTAAATTGGCTGTACATACCCTGATGGATGTGGCTGGAAGAGTGTATCGTGAAGCTGGAGTGGAATTTGAATTCATAGACTTTGGAGGTGGCATTGGAATCCCCTACGAGCCACATGAATCAATATTAAACTTGGAAATGTTCTCACAGGAGATTATCGACCTCTTAAAGGAAAAGCTGTACGAATACAATATGGGAAATCCCGCCATGTATTTGGAGCCCGGACGTTACATCGTAGGTGATGCATCTTACCTATTAACCCGGATTAACACTATTAAACAAAGTTATCGTAAATTTGCAGGAGTAGATGCTGGTTTTAACACACTATTACGACCTACCATGTATGACTCCTATCATCATATTGTTTTAGCCAGCAAACCGAATGCTAAACCCACCCAAAAGATAGATATTGCAGGTAATATATGTGAATCAGGGGATCTATTCGCTCGGGACAGACCTATACCAGATATAGAAGAAGGAAACTTACTAGCGATCCTTAATGCGGGTGCCTACGGTTTTTCCATGTCTAGCCAGTATAATTCCCGTCCCCGGGCAGCCGAGATATTAGTACATAAGGGAAGATCAGAAGTGATCCGGGAGAGAGAAACCTTCGCTGATTTACTTTCTAAACAAAACATGCCTGAGAGGCTTCTAAAATGAATATAACACTGAAATTTTCTAAAATGCATGGACTCGGGAATGACTACGTGATAATCAACGAATTTGAGAAAATAATAATCCCTGAAGATAAAAAAAGCACCCTGGCCAAAGAATTATGCAGAAGAGGATTCTCGGTGGGTGCAGATGGCGTGATTTTCGTGGCTCCAGCCACACAAACTGAAGCAGATGTCAGATTCCGCGTATTCAATGCTGATGGCAGTGAAGCCGAGATGTGTGGTAACGGGATCCGATGTTTCGCGAAGTTCGTCTATGATAATTCTATCATCTCAAGTAAAAAATTGAGCGTAGAAACTTTGGCTGGGATAAAAGAAATAGAATTAAATTTGGAAAATGGAGAAGTGAAATTTATAGAGGTTGATATGGGTATATCAACTTTTAATACTGATGAAGTTCCCATGAAAAGTGATTTGAAATTTTTTATTAATAAAGAATTGTTGGTGGAAGGAAATCCCTTGAGAATGACCGTTCTTAATATTGGTAATCCCCACGCTGTTATATTCACTCCGAATCTGGGCAGTGTAATCTTGGATGAGATAGGACCTCTTATTGAAAATCATAAGTCATTTCCGGATAGAATTAACGTGCATTTTGTGAATATTTTGGATATGGATGAAATAGAGATGATTACTTGGGAGCGGGGAAGTGGTGTAACCCTAGCCTGCGGTACGGGAGCCACCTCATCTGTATTAGCTGGTTATCGACTGGGTCTACTTGATGATCAGGTTTTAGTCCATTTACCTGGAGGAAAACTGCGTGTTACAGTATATCAGAAATATGAAGAATTAGGAGCTTTTATTAGAGGTAATGCTGAGCTGGTTTTTAAGGGTGAAATGGAACTAGACATATGATAATTGGGTTAAGAATTCTAAATTTTTTTTATGCGCCATGAATTCTGCTTATCTGAGCGTTGATGGTTTTATAATTATTAAGTTTATCTCTTAAAACTACTGCATTATTATGTTGTTCATCTTCAGCATTGTATATTATGGTAACGTTCTTATTTTTCTGTTCTATCTCTTTTATCAGCTTCATGAGTGTTTTTTTATTTTTTAATTCTTGAAGATACTTCTTTTGGAATTCTGGCCATTGATTCATGTCTTTGGCAAACCATTTTCTGAGATTGTTACTAGGTGCTAATTCTTTTAACCATAAATCTATGTGAGAGTTTCCCTTAGAAATGCCATGAGGCCATAAATTATCCACAAGAATGCGGAAACCATCTTCTTTAGCTACAGGTTCGTAGATTCTTTTGATTTTGATCATGCTAATCCTTAATATAATTCTGATTTGTCTAAGATTAATTTAGCGTTTTTATGTTAAAAAAAATAAGTATCTAATGAATTTTTTCACCAAAAATTTATTCTTCTTTTTTAAAATAATTAATTTAATACATTTTTTTTTATTGTTTTTAGGGATTTTTAAACAAGCAAGCTTATATAGTTCAATAATTCAGAATTGAAAATAACGATTATAAAAAGTTAATAAGTATGAGATACTTCTCATTCACCAAATTAAAGTTAATTTGGAAGGTGATTCAAATGACCAGCAAAGACGTGGAAATATTTTACAATCAGGCTATGAAGTTATTAAAGAAGGGTGAATTTAAAAAATCTTTAGAGTTATTAGATAGGGCATTGTACATTGATAGTAAGTTTATTCCAGCTTGGAACAATAAAGGAGTGGTGCACATAGAACTGGAAGAATATTCTCAAGCTCTGGATTGCTTTGACCAACTTACATTCCTAGATATGACTGATAATTTAACTTGGTATAATAAAGGATATGTTCTGTTATTATTAGAAAGATATCAGGAATCTGTGAAAACCTTTGACTTTTTCCTAGCTAAGTATGATAAAAAGGATGATTACTATAAATACGCCCTATACTTACAAGCTAAAGGCAATTACAAACTTAAAGAGTATGATAAAAGCCTGAAACTCCTAAAAGATGCATTAAATAGTGATAAATCCTTCAGCGAAGCTAAAGAGCTTCAATCTCTAGTTTTAAAGGATATGAATGAAAATAAATAAAAAAAAGTTCTTTTTTTAGGAATCTATTCATTAAATAGAACCTTTTTAAGTTCCCGAACGTTTAATGTAAGGAATGGCTCTGACTTAGAGTCTGCCAGTATTTTAAACTGCTCCAAATTAGTTTTCATATAGATATCATTCAATAAATTCTGAAGTTCCGGGATAGGCATTTCTATAATTCTCCTTATTATTAACCTGTCTTCATCTGTCAGTTGACTCTTATACTTTTCTATTTGACTTTCAAATGATTCTACTGCATTCATATCTTTAGACACGTATACATTTATTAGGAATGGAGGAGCTCGCTCCACTATACTTAGTACTTCCTTAATATAATCCTCTTTAATTTCTAATTCTAATGATTCATTCAAATATTTTGTCAGATTCTCTGCACGTTCTTTCCTGCCACTACCATAAACCATAGACGCAAGCACTGCACTCACTAAAATTCCAAAGAATGCGTAAAGTTGATGTTGAGGAATGGATGTAAGAGGATATCCAGAAATATAAAATATAACGTATATGAATAAAACGCTTCCTAATAGAAATGTTAAAACTGCTAAGATAATCGCGATTATTTTATTTTTGAACAATTCATTCACCTAGATTTATAATTTGATATATAGTATTCAAAATACTTTATTAAATCCCTTTTTTAATTCTATGGATTTGCAAACTCTTATTATATTTTAGAATTATATAGTTATATCAGGGATTAAAAATGGATATGACTGAAGAACAAATAAACAAGCTTATTAACAAGTTAAATGATGAAGACTATGATGTTCGTAAGAATGTAGAAGATATTCTAATTAAATTAGGTAATCAATCTATAGGACCTATTATTAAAGCTTTAGATCATGATAATCCTGAAATTCAGATGGAATCAGCTAGAATTTTAGGAAAAATGGGTAATGAAAAGGCTTTAAATGCCCTTATAGAAGCTTTAAAGGATGGAAATCCTGAGTTCAGAAGAGAGGTGTCATTAGCCATTAGTAAAATAGTAGATAAGGATCCTTAAAAAAAAATGTTAGTAAATTAAAATATTTAAAAATTCTCTGTTAAAGTTTACTTAAAAAAAATAGGATATTTATTTATGAACTATCCTTTAATGATTTAGTCTCTTGTATGCATTCTCTTCTTAATTTCAATAGCTCTTTTCTTTTATTTTTAATGTCTTCCACATTATGTATGATCTCAGGTAACTTAGCCTGTACACAGCGAACAACATCTTCATTATGAATCCAATTACATCCTTCACAACTCCACACTCCCTTCTCCTTTATCCAAAAACCACCAGTGGAGGGTTCGCCACATGGATAAAAAGGACAATAACAAAAAGTACAACTTTGAGGATGTACATGGCATGGATAATATTCACAATTCAAATTAGGGCCTTCAACGGTTTCCCCTGCCAGATACTTCTCATAAAATTCAGAGGCCAAGGGATGCATTGTGGACGGTACTACATAGCCTCGGGGAGTTAACATTCTCCCCTCTTCAAAGTAAGTCATACTATTTCCCACAATGAGTATGGTGGACATATCAACCTCTTCACTTGAGAGTTCTTCTAATGTTGTTGTACGAACAATAACTTCATCATTTTTGCTTTTCACCAAACCTACAGGTGTGTTAGGTCGGTGCGTTTCCAATAATATTCGGTGGGCTTCTTCGAAGGGCTTTTTACGAGTTTTACTTAAAGGATTATAGAATGCAATTACAAAGTCTCCTTCCGAAGCGGATGTAATTTTACGCTTAATTTCTGAAAGAGGAATTAGTAAGTCGCTTAAACTAATCACTGCGAAATCATGGAGTGGTGCACCTAAAAGAGCGGCTGCAAAGTTTACTGCTGTCACTCCCGGTATAACTTTCACTTCTACGCCATTATATTTGCCTAAGATTTGGAAAAGCACATTTGCCATGCCAAATACTCCAGGATCACCACTAGAAATCAATGCTACATTCTTACCGGCTCGGCTATTTTCGATAGCTAATTCAGCACGCTCTATTTCATGGCCCATTCCCTTGACTAGGATTTCTTTTCCCTCAACTAAGTCTTCGATATACTTAAAGTAACCCTTGTAAGTAATTACAACCTCTGCATCTTTAAGGGCATTTAACGCTCGTAGAGTCATGTCCTGTCGAGATGGACCAATCCCAATTATATTGATCATACTATCTTCAACCTTCATTATAGAAAATTAAAAAAAATTCCTTTCTTAATGTGATTTTATTTAGTTTTAACTAGTGTTTCCTGCGTTGCTATATAATTCACGAACGGTTGTAATAATTATACTATTAACGTCTATTGTTACTCCATCACTTCCAGTTTTCCCTATTGCAGTAGCTGTAATGCTGTAAGTTTGATTGGGTCTAATAATTATACTGCCATTTGTGACGTTAGCACCGGTTGTGGTTGTTTTATATCCCATTACAGTTAAAGTAATGTTGATTTCATCATTAGATGTGCTCTCATTTGTATGAGCTGAGAGTGTTTGTAAATTTATACCATCTAACCCTGACTTACTTTGTAATGCAGAAGCCACGTCATCCGGGTTCAGCACCGTCACTGTCGTCTGTTTACTAGAACTATGATGTATAAAGCCTAAGAGAGACGATATCCCATCCAATTGAGAAGTTAGGAGTTTGTTTATTTGAGGAGGCTGGCCCGTTACTATAGTATCGGAAAGTATAAGCCCTGCTTCAAAAAATACTCCACACAATATTATAAAAAATATACCTGTAACTATTTTAGACAATTTTAATATACCACCTTTTTAACTGTATTTAGAAATAAAAGTTATGAATTTTAAATCTTTTATTTAGATTAGATTAACTATTATAATTATGACTATAAATATATCTTCATAACAAATGCCTCAAGCTTTTTTAAGGGATGCTAAATGTACGATAATATTATAACTAAATTCATTGATGCCAATATTTTATTGAATGATACGGCTTACCAGAAAATAAAAACCTATGAAGACTCTTTCAAATTATCAAAATCAATCATAGAGGATCTAGCTCCTTCACATGAGGATTTATTGATTTTAACTGGAGAAATCATAGATCAATATATAGAAAGTGATAAAACAGATTTGAACATACCTACTGTAGAAAACCATGTTCAAAAAAATAAATCTCCACCTCAAAGTAAGTTAGTTTCATCTCTTCCATTTGATTTTCAAGTACTGAAGGATGCTAGTAGAAAATCTTATACAAATGGAGAAATAAAGGATTTTTCAGCTTATTTCGGAAGTAGATACCATAAGTTGAAAGATATATTACAACGGAAAAAAGAATTAAAAAGTCCTCAAACTATGCGCGAAGCCGAAAACATGCAGGATTTGGTGAAAGTAATCGGCATGGTTAATGATGTAAGGACCACTAAAAATAATCATAAATTATTTGAGATAGAGGATGAAACTGGTATCGCAAATGTGCTGGTGCATAAGGATAATCAATCACTTTTCGAGAAGGCAGAAATGGTTGTTAAAGATGAGGTATTAGGAGTTGTAGGCTCTCGTAAAGGAAGTTTGTTGATAGCTTCTCAATTAATTAATCCTGGAATTCCCCGTATCGATGAAAAAAGCATGGATTTTTCCACAGTTTTCCTATCAGACACGCATATTGGAAGTTCTACCTTCTTAGAAGATGCTTTTCTAAATTTTATTAAGTGGATTAATGGTGATCATGGTGATAAGGAACAAGAAAAAATAGCAAATGATGTGCGCTATCTGATTGTGGCTGGAGATATTGTAGATGGTATAGGAGTTTACCCCAATCAGGATAAGGAATTAGTTATAAAAGATATATACGAGCAGTATGAGGAGGCTGCCCGGCTTTTTGGAGAGATTGATGGAGTTCAAATCATTATTGCTCCAGGAAATCACGACGCAAGTCGTTTAGCTGAGCCTCAACCATCCATTCCGGAAGAATATGCAAAAGATCTTTATAATCTAAAAAATGTGGCTTTTGTAAGTAATCCTGCATTAATTAGCTTAGAAGACATTAACGTTCTTATTTATCATGGTCGAAGCTTTGATGATTTTGCGATGACGGTTAAGGGAATGAGTCACCAAGAATCTGACATTATAATGAGAGAATTGCTTGAGAAAAGACATTTAGCCCCTATTTATGGGGAGAGAACACCGTTAGCTAGTGAATTTGAAGATCATCTAGTGATAGAAGACGTGCCTGATGTTTTTCACACTGGACATGTACACATAAATGCATACAAGAAGTATAAAGGTATTCATCTTATTAATAGTGGTACTTTTCAGTCTCAAACTGAATTCCAGAAAATTTATAATATCATTCCCACTTGCGCCCAGGTGCCAGTATTAAATCAGGGTAGTATGAAGCTTTTAAAATTCACTTAAAACATTGAATAATTTTTTTTTTAGGAAGTGAAAAAATTTTTGTAGACTCTAAAGCCCAGTTTGTTAAAATAGCACGTCAAATTTATCAAAACGGGTTGACACCAGGTAAATCTGGAAATATAAGTACTAAAATATCATATAAAAATCGTAATAATATTCTTATAACTCCGAGTGGTGTTTCACTCAAACATATTAATTTGAAAAATGTTATAGTAGTAGATGAAGAAGGAAATAAATTAGAAGGTCATGGTAAACCCTCTTCTGAGCTGTTTATGCACTTAGAGATTTACAAAAAAAGAGTGGAAGTGAATGGAATTGTGCATACTCATTCACCTTACGCAACGGGATTCTCCTTTTCAGGGGAAAAAATCCCTCATTTAGAGGGTTTTGGGAAAATTAAAAACCCAAATTTAAATGAAGTTGATTACGCCCAGCCGGGAAGTATGGAACTTGCTAAAATAGTTTCTAATAGTCTAGAAAAAGAAGATATGTTAATCCTTAAAAATCATGGAGTAATTGCTATAGGTATAGATTTAGATGAAGCTGCTATTTTAGCTGAATTTGTGGAAAGTAGTGCAAAAACAAGTTTTGTTGCTCGTATTCTTAGTCGCGAACCGATTCTAACTCACTTAATGCATTCCAGATAAGTGTACGAGCGTGGATGGGAATGTTGGGGTCATTGCTAATTTCATCGAGTATTGATATAACTGTACTGGCCCTTATAGTAGGTTCTTGATCTTCTTTTGATAGAATATCCCTTGATTTTTCAGCTGCCCTCCTAATATTTCGGGGAACACTGGTGTCTTCCATTATATGTTGTAATATTTGATTACAACGATCAAATATATCTTGATTCATAATTTAACCTCCATATAAATCTAACTTTAAGTGAATAAGCTATTTGAAATATTCAGTTTCCTGATATCATATTTAAAAAAACTTTTGCTTATTACATCAAATATAGATTTAACTTCATTTAAAGTTTTTCTGATTCAATTTACTAAAAGCGAATCAGAATGAATAATTAGCAAGTTTAAGGATGATTAGCAACAGCAACAGCAACAGTGACTCTATTTATAGCTTTTTTTCTAAATATAAGTTTGGCATCCCTACCAGCACTTAGTAATGCTGCTGGTTCTGATACGCCAGATACACCGAAAACTTTCATTACCCATACTGATTCAGAGCATTGAGAATCTTTAAATTTCCTTAATTCATCTAATGAAACAATTTCTAATGGTACACCCAACTCTTTCGCTACTTCCAATAAACCTTTCTCATCTTTTTTAGGATCTGCTGTGGCTAAAGCATCGATTCTAAGTATTGGAAGTCTTAGAGCATTGAAAACTTCATCCAGGGCTAATAAAATATCTTTTTTAGATATACCTTTACGAGCCCCTAAACCGACCACCAGTCTCATAGGGGTGAGAGTAATTACCGTATCATTATAATATGCTGCTATTTTACTAAATGTTGATGGAATTTTACGATAAGATTCTTTCACTAATTTATCTTCATATATGAATTCGAATTGGGGCGGTAACGCTAATTCAACAATTTTACCTTCCAATAATGCTTTATTTATAAGTCTTATTTTCGATGGATTATTAATATTCAGGCGATATTTACGGGCTAGAGTGTCTATACCAATCTTTCCTATTACATCAGTTGCAGTAGTGATGACAGAATCTGCACCTAAATGTTCAGCTATTTTAAGATTATAATCATTCCCACCACCTATATGACCGGATAAAAGAGTTATAACGTGTTTCGCCTTTTCATCCATAACTAAAATTGCCGGATCTTTGGTTTTATCTCTTAAAAGGGAACAAACATTACGAATCATTATCCCAGAAGCCATAATACCTAATATACAGTCATATTGAAAGAAAATTTTTTCTAGAGTGACTTTTACATTTTTGTGGAAGAGATCAATCCTTAAAACCGTGTGATCATTCTCAAAAATTTGAGCTATCTGCTTAGCTACTTTTTGGCCCTGTAAAGTAAGGCTTATTATTGCTAATTTCATTCGATTTTACCATTTTTTAATTTAAATCTGTTTACCATTTACATTTAATAAATAAATAATTGAGTCTTCATTTGTAAATTATTTATTAAATATCTATAAAATTTAATAATTACTTATATACATGATTACTGCAAAAGTTATGAATGATAAAACTAGGAATAATATGATAGTCACTTTTGAAAGCAATAATGCTTGATCTATCTTATCTACATTAAGAGAATTTATGCTTTCACCTAAGGTATAGTAACCTTTTTTTTTTAACTGAATTCCTAATGCTCCTGCAGCGGCGGCCATAGGATAGCCAGAATTAGGGCTTGGAGTTTTATTAGCGTCTTTCATCATAGTCTGATAAGATCTTCTCCAGTTAAGACCGATGAATACTGCTGAAAACACAATAAGTAATCCGGTGAGCCGTGCTGGCAAAAAATTAGCCATATCATCCAGACGAGCTGGGAACCACCCTATATTTATGTTTTCCTTGTTTTTATATCCCACCATAGCATCCAAAGTGTTGACAACTCGATAAGCTACTCCCCCTAATACTCCTAAAAAGAAAGTGTAAAAAAGAGGAGAAACCACTGAGTCTGTAATATTCTCGGTGAGAGTTTCTATTGTAGCTGAAATTAATTCCTCTTTAGATAGAATAGTAGAATCTCGACTTACTAAATAGGAAATAGATAGACGAGCTTGATTAATATCGGTTTTAATGTCTATCTTTACTTTTTGAATAGAGTTTAAAAGCTCTTTAATAGCAAAAGTAGTGAATAATATGATAGCAGATATTATTATATATATTAACAAGTATGCTTGGGCTGATTGAATAATGAAATATGTGGGAATAATAAATAAAGTTAATAATAGAAAGGTTAAATAAAATCCTGATGTTCTACTTTGATATTTTACTAGATGAGGCTTTAAAAAATCGATGATTTTCCCCATATACACTACTGGATGTATAAACGATGGTGGTTCTCCCCAGACAAGATCTAAAAGTAAAGAAAATATAATGATGAGTAAAAGATCCATGTAAATCATTAAATTAATCACCTAATAATTTTTCTATTTAATTAGCTTTTTTATCTACTTTGAACAAATATTAAAACATTTGAGTTCATAAATCTATCTTAAAAAAAAAACTATAAACGGACTATAAAATTCAAATAATTTTGCAAAAATTTAACACAAATATTAAAATTAACTTTAAACCAAAACAGATTAAAAATCTCAAAACAAGTAAAAATAAGAATCTATGAATCTTTTAATATAAATCAAATCCGAGAACCCATGTATATTATTTTTTAATCCCAAAGAAAAGATATAGTTAAATTATTAAATTAAGTAAAGTAATTTAAACATGATAACATAGAATTTCAACATAGTTAAAAACAAAAATGATAATAAAAAAGGAATTAATTGAAATGGTGATTTTATATGACTAAAGAAATTGAAGACAATGTGCAAAAATGGCTTTCTGACGTTGGAGTATTCCGTCAGAAAGTTCCAGATGACAACACAAACTTCCATTTTATGATTAATTATCCTGAAGACAATGTAATGGATGTTATGCAGCCTAAACAAAGTTCAGATCTGGTAGTAATTGGATGCGCCACTAATGTGAGTGTAGAACATTTGACTGAAATGAGGAACTTATCCCCCAAAAAAAGAGAAGATTTTATATGGGATTTGAGATTTATGATTAATACTTTAGGAGTAGATTTCCAGTTACAACATCCAGACAATATTCTAGAGAATTTTTTAGTTACAGCTGAGATATTCGAGGATGGTCTCAGTAAGAATAAATTAATTTCCACTTTAAAAACTGTTTTCCGAGCAAAAATCATGTGTGTATGGAAAATACAACGAAAATTTGGATATTCAGAGGATGGGAAAAGTAATACTTCTGATAGTATGTATGTATAGTAATTATATTTTTATTTTTTATTGAAAAATATTGTAATATTCTACGTTTTATAAAAATTTTGGAATTAGTGATGCTAATTTTTAATAACTAATGGTAAATTGGCAGTGAGACGTGCATTTCAAGTGTAAACTTTTACTCATGATTAATGATCTGTGATGGAAAAGATGGATTTCAAGTGTAAATTTTTATGTTAAGTGATATTTATCACTAAAAAAAGACATGCATTTCAAGTGTAAAAAATGAGTAATTAAATTCTATTGTTTTTTAAATTTATATTAAAATAAATAATTTTAAAAAAAAACATTTATACTGATATTAAATTTAAAATACTATTATAAATACTTTATTATTATATTAGAATTTTATATTTTTTTAATAAATTTATTAAATCTTTTGATAGAATCTAAAAATAACTTCAACAAAAAAAATCGGAGTTTAATAACAATTCATTTCATTAAAAGTTTTATCTGATTATACAAATTACTAACGAAAATAATGTTTCATCGAATGAAGATTAATATATATTCTCATAACGCTCGTTACGGTCAAAAATAATTTACAATTGTTTGAATTTTAAAAAAAATCTAATGATTTAAATGTATTTTAAATTAATTAATTGACAGGTCATTAATTTATTACTTTTTTGATAATAAGTATATATAAAAAACTATAAATCAAACTTAACAACTATTATAAATTAATTACACTTGCAATACACGTCTCTCTAATCAACAAATTTTTCATGATTTTCGTAATTATTAATGCATTAGAAACACACCTCTGATATTAATCCTTAAGTATAGGATTTTTTCTTTATTTAAATTGTTTTAGAGGCATATTTTTTAGAAATTAAACAATTTAAACTTGAAATAGAACTTAATCTCTTTAATAAATTACAATTAAAGAAAATAAATTTCATTAATTATTGATTTAAGGTGATTATAAAAAAATAAACACATAAACTGGAAATATTGATCATTTTTTTACGTATATTGTGTTTTCACATGATTAATTCGTATAAAAATTGTATTTAAAATTTATAATAAATATCGATTAAAAATTAATATTAATGATAGGATTGTGAGTTTATGGAAAATATATTTGAAGAATTAGGCGGAAAAAACTCGGTTTTTAAATGCAAAAAGTATTTAGACCATAGATTTTTACCGGATAAGTTACCGCACCGGGAAGATCAGATTAAATCTGTAGCTAAATACTGGATTGAATCTTTAATTGGAGTTACCCCTCCTGATGTAACAATTTATGGTAAAACTGGCACCGGTAAAACTGCAGTTGCTAAATTCGCCAGGAAACAGTTAGAGCAAATTTCAAATGAAAAAAATGTTAATGTAAAAGTAGAGTATATTCGCTGCACTGACTATACCACAGAATATCAAGTTATAGCCCGCTTGTGTCAACAGATGGGTCAAGATGTTCCTTATCGAGGCTGGACCAAAGCGGAAGTTATACATGCTTTCCGTGATCTTTTTAAAAAGAATGTTTTTGGTAAAAATCTTATTTTAATAATAATACTAGATGAAATTGATATTCTTCTTAAAAATAATGGCGACGGACTTTTATACACTCTAACCAGGACAGATAATGTTGCTATTGCATCTATAAGTAACTATGTCGATTTTAAACAATTTATCAAACCTCGGGTGAAAAGCAGTCTTCGAGATCGAGAAATCGTTTTCCCACCTTATAATGCTCAGCAACTTATGGATATACTTGATGAAAGAGCAGAAATGGCTTTCAACAATGAAGTCCTAAATAATGATGTTATACCACTTTGCGCAGCCATGGCTGCTAAGGAGGAAGGAGATGCTCGTTATGCACTGGACTTGCTACGTACTTCTGGAGAATTAGCTGATGAAAATGGCTCAGATATAATTTATGAAGATTATGTTAGGGAAGCTAAAGATTATATTGAACACAACAAGGTAACGGATATCATCATGACGCTGCCTAGCCAGCAACAGAAAGTTTTAGAGTCTCTCCTTTATCTTACAAAACGGAATGAAGAAATAACTTCTGGAAGGCTTTACGAGGTATACAAAGAATTTTCAAAAGGTGATTCTGTTTCTTATCGGAGAATATTTGATTTTATAAATGAATTGGAAATGCTAGGACTTATATCTACAAAAACAGTATCTCGAGGCAGGGGAAAAGGAAGAACCAATATCATTGACCTGCAATGTGATGTCAAATTATTAGAAGATGCTATTTGGAATACCTAAAATAGCATTAAAAAATACTTTTTTTACATCATTTTTAATTTTTAGGTCATTATTCTTAAATTTAATAATCTTTATTTTAAAAGTTTTTTTAGAATAGCCATACGTACAGGAACTCCGTAAAATGCCTGTTGGAAGTATTTACCATATGGAGTGTTATCTACATCGTGGGATATTTCATCAACCCTTGGTAGAGGATGCATTACTATAGTTTCACTGCCTTGTAGAAGTTGGGAATTTATGAGATAGGCACCCTTTATTTTAGCATATTCTGCAGGGTCAGGGAATCGTTCTTTTTGAATCCGAGTTACGTAGAGCACATCTGCGTAATTTAAGACTTCATGAATATCTTCAGTTTCATTGACATATATTCCGGAGTTACTGAGATCATGCAATACTTCTCGGGGCATACGTAACTCTACAGGAGAAATAAAGCTCATTTTCACTTCAAACATGGCTAAAGCATAGGCTAATGAATGAACGGTTCTGCCATATTTAAGATCTCCCACCAAAGCCACGTGGAGGCCGTCAATTTTTCCCAGAATACGTTGCATAGTATATAAATCCAGCAAGGTTTGAGTAGGATGTTGACCTGCTCCATCACCAGCATTTATTACAGGAACATCAACTTCATCCGCGACGAAACGGGCTGTTCCTTCCATTTTATGCCTTATTACTAATGCATCTGTGTATTCTGCAACAATTCGGACGGTGTCAGTAAGATTTTCCCCCTTAGTTACAGAGCTAACTCCAGCCTCGGCAAAGCCAATAACGCCACCTCCAAGTCGCTGCATGGCAGCTTCAAATGAAAGTCGTGTGCGAGTTGATGGTTCATAGAATAAATTACCTAAGAGTTTCCCTTCCAACACTCGACAGGTTTCCATCGATCTGGCAATGGGCTCCATTTTCTCAGCTAATTTTAATATTTCCTCAATATCTTTTTTACTGAAATCTCGTATGGATATGATATCTTTTTGAGTAAAAACCATATTTTACAACCCATATTTGAATTATTCTATAATTTATATTACAGAGAGAGTCATTGATTAAATCTTTGCTATGGAGTTACATCTTTCATTCAGGAAAGTAAATTCTAATAATTTAACTTTTTTATAGAAAACGAGCAAAAGTAAGATAACCAGTATGACCCACCATTCTAGTTTTTGGACGCGTACCTTTAGTTTTGACTTCAATCTCTCGTAAAATACATTCTACAGTATTTAAATTAGAAAATCCAAATTTTTTAAGTACTTTATGAAGAGTGAATACTTGTTCAATGTAAGGATTATACGCTGCTAGATATCCAGCAATTTTAAGAGATTTTGCAGCACTTTCCACCACATCCCATGGTTTAGGAAGATCTAAAAAAATGAGATCCACCTCAGATTCATCAATTCCATTTTTTATATCCTGGCATTTCACTTCCACGTTTTCTTGGCCAAATGTCATAATATTTCTTTTCGCGATTTCTGAGAAATCTTCTCGCACCTCATAAGAATAAACATCACCACTGGAACCCACAATATTAGCGAAGTAAAGGGCAGTAGCTCCAGATCCGGTACCAGCCTCCACTACTCTCTGTCCGCAGCCCAGACTAGTGTATGCAATTATAATTCCAATATCCTTTGGTAGAATTATAGAGCATTTCCTCTCCATGAGATCGATGTAGTCGTTAAGATCAGGTTTTATAACTGTAAATTCATAACCCATATGGGTTTTAATTACCTGATTATTACTACTGGTTTCTATATCCTCTTTTTTTATATAGCCCCAATTAGTGTGTAAGTCCTCTCCACTGGTTAAGTATTTTTTTCCTTTTTTATCAATCAGAATTCGCATATTTGGTTACTTCCCTACATTTTTTTTAGGATTCTTCATCTTCAGATATAAATTTTAGTTCGAGTTCTGGGGGTGCATTTATAGTTTTAAAACAAGAATCAATTACATCCCTAATTTTCTGGGCTATTTTATCTCCTATACCATTAATTTTTTTTAAATCGTCTTTGGATGCAGTTATAATATTTTTTACTGTAATGAACTCCTCTAAAAGTTTACGAGCGGTAACTGGCCCTACATTAGGCAAGGATTCTACAATGTAGAGCTGCTGTTCCCATAGTGTAAGTGGTTTTTTCTCCGTGCGTAGCTGTATTTCTCTAGTGGTATCGTCCTGTTCCCGCAGGGACATGCGATAGAGCATTGCTCCAGTATCTTCTGGAGAGCGCGTGGGAATTATGGGAATACCAAAATCTACAGCCAAACTAGCCAGGGCCCCACGAATAGCATTAGGATGCAAACCACCACCGTAGAGGTTATCTCCTTCTAGGATAATCACAGGTTTCTGGAAATTCTCCATCAGCTCTTTTGCCTGTTTATATAATCTTTTATCTATCACAGATTTCACAAAATCCTGGGTACTTTTTCGCTCAACACCCACTTCCTGACCTATCTGATAATCTGCTACAGATAGGGTGGTAGTTTCAATTTTCACTCCAAGGTTATTAAGTTCTCTTATGACTCCTGATTTAGCTTCCCGGTGGTCCACGTATATTAGGGGTTTTGAGGGATGTTTTTTCGATTCTTCCGGAAGCTTCATCTGATGTTGGTCTATTTTAAACGAAATTTCTCCTTGCGGAAATCGTTGAGAGAGTTGGTGCTTCATATTCCTTTCCTTATGCATGCTTGAGTAGTAGTAAGACTCGTCCCTTGTGCCTTTGGTTATTAATATGATCATTCTACCTTTAGTCTTCCTACCCGTACGTCCTCGTCGCTGGATCATTCTTATCTCAGAGGGAACAGGCTCATATAAAATAACCAGATCCACTGAGGGAATGTCTATACCCTCTTCGGCTACACTGGTTGAAATCATCACCTGGTAATGGCCAATACGGAAAGCTTTGATAACGTCTTTCTGTTCCTTTTGGCTGAGTCCTTTTTCTCCCTCCCGAGAGGCTTGTCCAAAGAATTTTACTGCAGAAATATTATTCTCCATACAATTCTTATAGATCTCGTTAACCGTGTCCCGATACTGACTGAATACAATGATCTGACGCTCTTTCAATTCGTTTTTCAGGATCTTTAAAAGTTTATCCATCTTTGGGTGCTTCAAATCTGCTTTGTAGGCTTTTTCGGTAAGATGTACAGCTTTTCTAAAATCTTCATTCTGTAACAGTCCTTGAGCTGCTTTGGTCTTTTTTTGCCGGAGTTTTTGTAAGTAATTATGTAGGTTTTTGATTCCTTGCGTTTCTAAAAGCTCTAAAGAATGCTGTAAACTGAAAACTGCACTTAAAACAGACATTGCTAGTAAACAATCTTGGGGAGGACTACTGCTTTGTGAAATACGGCTTTGCACTCGACTGCGGGCTTTTAAGATATCTATTTTAGAAACTTGGGTTATAGAGCTAATTATTTCCATATTTTTTAGCCCACGAAGCCGCATTTTTAGAACGGTTTCCAAGTAATCTTTTATGATCTTCTGTTCTTCCTTAAGATTCACCCGCACCCATTCTACCTCTATAGGCTTGAAGTAAGGTTTAACGTCTACATCATCTTCGGTCTTGATCAGTACTTTCTTTATGAAAAGATTTTCACATACTGTGTTAATTTTATCCTCATCTCCACCAGGAGAAGCTGTTAATCCCAGTATCATAGGATTTTGAGCTTCAGCCGAGTATCGGGATGCTAGAAATACGTAGGCATAGTTACCCATTCCCCGATGGCACTCGTCGAATACCAGAAGAGACACATCCTTCAAGTTATACCGGCCAGCTAAAACGTCAGATTCAATCGTTTGTGGGGTAGCTGAGATAATTTGCGCATTTTCCCATAATTCATACCTTTTTTTAGGATTTATCGAGCCCGTAAGCACAGTAACAGGTGCTTTAAGAAACTCCCGTAAACTTTCCTCATGCTGAACCGCCAATGGCTTGCTGGGAGCTAAAACAAGTACTTTCGAAGAAGGAATATTTTTAATCCTCTCGGCAGCTACCAAAGCAGCTACAATAGTTTTTCCCAGGGCTGTTGGAGCTACGATCATTGTGTTACCCTTTTTAAGAACCTCTGCAGCTAGTACTTGCTGGTAAAGGCGGGATTCAATTTTCTGGGATTTAATCAGGGGATGTTGGATCCACTTTTCCATAGCACTTTATATTTAAAATATATCATATAAATTGGTGACCATATTATTGGCGGGTTTTGAATAGTAGCAGACAAATAAAGACTATAAACAAAATTACTCTGATAATTTAATATCCATATTGTAAACTGACTACCCTATACGAACACGAATTGCCCGTTATGTTGAAAAAGAGGAATTAGAATTCACAAACCTTACAAATATGATGACTATCTTAGATGTAACTATACTGAATTGATTGATATTGAGACTAATGCCATTAAAATAGAATAACTCGGTGAATTTTCTTAACTACTATTTAAAATAATTAAAAGTTAGCTTTTATTGAATCAATTTTTCGAGATCATCATAGATTACATCAAGTCCGCACATAACAGGTACATAGTTAGCTGCCTTAGCTGAATCTACTCCAATTACTTCGAATCCTAGTTCTTCTATAGGAGCAACCACCATGCAGGTATCGCAGACTATTTTACCACCGGCATCTTCGATGATTTTGCTGTAACCCATACGATCTGCAGCTACCTTGACTGATATGGATGTGCAGACCCAGAGCTGGGCTTTAAGCTTGTGCCCAACAAGTTTCTTTGAAATAGTTTTGATTTCATCTAACGATGCGTGAGGACAACCTGTACAGATTAAATCAGGTTTTCTATTGGTAGTTGATAATTCGTATCGTGTTTCATCAATATTACTCCTATCAACGGTTATTTTTTCTATTTCACCAATACTTACATCTTTTAAAGCATTTTTGTATTCAGGGGTGGCTTGCTCCACATGATAAAGTGCTACAGCACCTGAAGATCCTAGAGCCGCTCCTAAATGTTTTAAATCATTTACTGAAGGAGTGCAATTCAGTAACTTGAAATAAGGTACACCATCACCAACAGTCTTCCCAATTAGATATCCTAGCGCCCCGTAGTCAGCGCCTTTTAAATTGGCTTCCACTTCAACCATAAAATTTGCTTTTCTACACTCATCTAGATGATAACCATATTCTGCAGTTTTTCCACATATTGCAGCTG
>Ga0182021_10000027_pt1 | contig 126469 bp, 109 predicted proteins | sample 612E3MmetaG_FD_120493 | JGI IMG/M metagenome (GOLD analysis project Ga0182021, IMG submission 120493) | Permafrost microbial communities from Stordalen Mire, Sweden - 612E3M metaG (Illumina Assembly) | ecosystem: Environmental > Terrestrial > Soil > Wetlands > Permafrost | place: Sweden... | reverse complement strand
GAGGATCGACGTTCTGTGTCGACCCGAAGGATCTGACCCGACATGTCGCTTCTCAGTTGTCCTCCTGAGTGTCCCAGCACTTGACTGGCGCTCGGGATCTGGTTCCCCACACGATGCCCGGAGTACTCCTCCGGGCATCGCCGTTTCAAGGGGTCACTGTAAGGCCGATTCATTGCTTCTCATTTCACTTCTGCATACTTTATCGAAAATCGCATCGGTATTCACTACTCGGATCAACCATGACGCTTCAATTCCTGGGAGCAGTCCAGACAGTTACGGGATCAATGCACCTTTTGACAGCGAACGGAACCAGGGTTCTCTTTGATTGCGGTCTCTACCAGGGGAGAAGGGCGGAAGCGTTCGAGCGGAATCGCAATTTCCCATTCGACGCTTCGGCAATAACTGCCGTCGTCCTCTCACATGCTCACATCGATCATGCCGGCAATCTTCCGAATCTCGTGCGAAATGGCTTCAAAGGAACGATCTTTGCCACGAGTGCCACAAGAGATCTTTGCGGCGTTATGCTCTATGATAGTGCGTACATACAAGAGCGTGATGCAGAATATGTCAATAAGCAGCACGCGAAGAGGAAAGAACCGCCCATCCAGCCGATCTACACACCGGAAGATGTTGAGCAAACCATGGCCCAGATCGTGGGAGTGCGCTATCGGCAGAAGATCGAAGTGGCCGAAGGCATCAGTATCACGTTTATGGATGCCGGTCACATTCTTGGCTCTGCCGTGACGTTGATAGAAGTCCGGGAAAACGGGAAGACCACAACCCTGGGCTTCTCGGGTGACCTCGGGCGGAAAAACATGCCGATCCTGAAGGACCCGGAGCCGATCGGGGATGTAGATATTTGGATTTCTGAGAGCACCTACGGAGGCCGAATTCACGAACCGATTTCGGGGATGGAGCAACGCCTGCTTGAAGTGGTGCAACGGACCATCGATCGGGGTGGAAAGGTCATCATCCCTGCTTTCAGCGTTGGAAAAACGCAGGAACTCCTGTACGTCTTGTTCACTCTCAATGATTCTGGAAGGCTGCCCGCGATTCCAATCTTTGTGGATAGTCCACTTTCCGTAAACGCGACTGAGGTATTCCGAGCTCATCCGGAATGTTTCGACAAGGAGACACTCAAGATCATTCTGGCAAATGAAGATCCATTCGGGTTTGGACGCCTGAAATTCATCAAGAGTGTCGACGAATCAAAGAAACTGAACGACATGAAGGAGCCCTGTATCATCATCGCGTCGTCCGGGATGTGCGAGGCGGGGCGCATCCTTCATCATCTCAAGAACAACATTCAGGATCCGCGTAATACCGTCCTGGTTGTGGGCTTCATGGCCGAACACACGCTGGGCCGAAGAATCGTCGAGCGGCAATCGGAATTGAAGATCTTCGGAGACATGGTTCAGCTGAAATCAGAAGTCGCAATCCTCAATGCGTTCTCTGCTCACGCGGGGCAGGATGAACTTGTGAGCTATGCCCAGACGATGAACAAGACAAAGCTTAGGAAGGTCTTCCTGGTTCACGGTGAAGCGGCGCAGGCTCAGGAACTGTCACGGAAGCTCTCCGAGGCAGGATTTGGGAACATCTCGATTCCCACAAAAGGGGACACAGCGGAGTTTCCTCGATGAGAATCCTGGTAACAGGCGGCAGTGGTTTGGTCGGACGTTACGTGGTGGAAGAACTCAAATTGACCCATCACGTCGAGATCCTGGATATCAGGAAACCGGATCGCACGCTGTTGCCCTACCATCCGGTCGATTTGCTCGACGAAGAGATAACGAGAAAGCATGTTCGTGAGTTTGATGTCGTTGTTCACCTTGCCGGAATTCCTCATCCTTTGAATGATCCCGCGGAAAAGGTCTTTCGGACCAACACTCAGGCCACATACAATCTGCTTGAGGCCTGTGCGGTCAATGGAATTCGGCGTTTCGTTTTCATCTCCAGTGAATCGGTTCTTGGCTTCGCTTTCTCGACAACCCGGATGTGGCCGGATTTTCTGCCGATCGATGAACGACATTCTCTTCGGCCCCAGGATCCTTACGGACTGAGTAAAGTCACGTGCGAGCAAATTTGTAATGGATTCAGCCGTCGAACCGGAATGCAGACCATATGCCTTCGCCCGCCCTGGGTGTGGGCGCCGGAACCGAAAGAAATTGCTTTCTACCGGCAACTCAGGACCGAGTATCCAAAGTGGTACAAAAACCTCTGGGCCTACATTCATGTGTTTGACGTTGCGAAAGCGGTTCGCCAGTGTGTGGAATCTTCCGAACTTCCGCAGCACGACTCGTATTTCATCTGTTCGCCGGAAACCTGGGTCGATGTCGAATCCAGGGAACTCGTCGCCCGGTTTTTCCCAGAGACTGGCCAAATATCTGAGTCGATTGCCGGAAGAGCCTCGCTCATCTCCTGCGAGAAAGCAAAAAAGGCATTTGGTTTTTCAGCACACTATTCGTGGCGGGATATCATCCCCTAAAACTGCTGGATCAAAGAACACGATCATGAAGCCAAAGCCTATTCTGATTGATACCGACACAGGTGTAGACGATGCCATGGCATTGGTTCTGGCTTTCAATTCGCCGGAACTTTCGGTCAAAGCGATCACGACAGTGGCCGGGAATATCGATGTAGCCAAATGCACCCGAAACGTGGAGAGAATCCTTGATCTCCTCAACGTTCAGGATCGGCCGATTGTTGCTGAGGGTGCACGGCGACCCCTCCGGCTTCCATTGTTGAGAGCGTCTGAAGTGCATGGAAAAGACGGACTTGGAGATGTGCCGGAATATTTGCCGCGATCACGAAAGTCTAAACATCCGCGGGCTGTGGAGACGATTCTGCGATGTTGTGATCTGTACGGATCCAGACTCACGATAGTAGCCATTGGCCCATTGACAAACCTTGCTCTTGCCTGGAAGAAAAATCCGCGGGTGATGCGAAAAGTTGGGCGGATCGTGACCATGGGTGGTGCTCTCCGCGTCCAGGGAAACACAGGCCCGGTGGCAGAGTTCAACTACTTCGTCGATCCGGATGCGGCACACATGGTTCTTAATTCCGGTATTTCTGTCACGGTGATTCCGCTCGATGTGACACATCAAGCGGTGGTCATGAGGAAGGAGATGGAGTATAGAGCAAGACGCCGCACCGGTCGTGTGGCACTCGCAATCCTGAAATTCACCGAAGCATACATGAAATACCATCTTGACACCCTGGGCTTCAACGGCGGATATCTTCATGATCCAATGGCCGTCGGTGTTGCGATCAATCCCGGGCTCGTGAAGACTCGAAACGTACACGTCGACGTTGAATCGAGAGGCACCTATACGCGGGGGATGACGGTGACGGATCTGCAGGAACATCTCGACTCTTCTCAGACCACCGTGGACGTCGCAGTGGCCGTCGACCGCGAACGTTTTCTTAAACTCTTCCACGATCGTTTATGGAAGTGAAGAAATTCTTGGAACGTAGAACGAAAGGGCCGGGTCGTAATCGTCCGGTTGTTCGTTGCGTTGCGGGTTTCTTTAACGTCGTGATTCTTCTTTTCACCTTCTCTTCTGAAGCTGCCGCTCAGGAAGCTCTCCGGCCATCTGCGGTGCGCCTGGAGGACAGCCTCCGCGTTTCCTCGTTCGGGTTTGATCGCTCGCTGAATACGTTCACATGGAATGGCACCCTTTTCCTTGATCGGGAGTTCAACGGGATCGAATTCAAGCTGCGTCAGATCCTTCGGTCTCGACTTATTCGCACCGATCCGCTCTCGATTCAGGACGAGTATGGAGACAGTCTAACCATCGCGGCTCCGATCGTTGGCCCTTGGAAGGGATTTGTTCAACAAGTGTCATCGCTGGTCTCGGACAATCGCGCGATAGATTTGACGAAGCTTGCTCAACACCAGTTTCTGCTCGGTGTTCGAGTCTCTCCGTATCCTCGGCTCATGCTGCAGGGGATGGCAGGCTACGAAATTGACGCCCAGCAGGATGAACGCGACGAAGGATTTACCTATCAAGCAGGTGCCGACGTTCGGGAGATGCAGCTTGAAGAATTCCGCGGGACGTTGCATGGCCACTGGGAACAATCGCTGCTGACGCGCCGCCGTCCGGCGTCCGCTTCACTCGATGTGTCTCTCGTTCGGGAGTTCGGAGCGGAGGGGCGAAATACCATTCTGATCTCCTACGATCAACTCCGTCGTGAATTCTACACTGCTGCCGACCCGGATGTCCAGCGAGTCTATCAAATTGCCAACAACATCTTTCGCCGTGACGCAGCAACCTTCGAGGTTTCCGATCAGCTCTACTATCGTCCCTCTGATCAGATGCAGTTTGTTTTCCGGGGAGGTCTTCTCAACCGCACGATCGACCGCGGGATGAACTACAAAGTCTTCACCGGGACTTCAAATCCGCTGCTCGACACCCGTATCCAGGAACTCCAGCTGTATGGCGAGGCGGGAACCACGATTCAGCTCATCCCTTGGTTAGGTGTGGATGTGAATCTCACGTACCGAGAACGCGAAGAGCGCCACAACGTGACCGAACAGGATGGGGTTCCACTTTCCGTGCTTCAACGTCAGGAACGATCCGAGCAACGCTTGGAGAATATTGCGCAGCGAACGAGTATTTCGTCCCAGATTCGGACCACACTTTCTGACCATGATCAGTTGAACTTTGCAGGATCAGCAAGTATCTTACGCTACGACACGCCCGATAGCACGAACGTCGATGAGCGCGATGAGTTGCTCGTCACCGTCGGGTTTCAGGAGGTTCATCAGTTTAGCAATGAGCTCAGTGTGAGCTTCGCAGGGGACGTTACCCTGAATCATCTTGTGTATTTGAAAAGCGTGCAGAGCGCCAATAACAACTGGAATCGGGTGATACGGTTCTCGCCTGCCGTCACCTTCATGCCCAGTGAGAGGTTCCGAACAGTGAATCAGGCCGAGGTCCTCGGCAACTACACGGTGTACGACTTTGAAGACCAGGCTGCGTTTACGAAGAGCTTTTCGTTTCGACAGGCGTCGTGGGTCGATTCGACTGCCGTTCAGGTAACGAACCTTCTCGGTTTCAGTTTTGTTGGAGAAGTCAGAGTCTACGAGCGCGGCATTCTCCAATGGTCCGATTTTAAGGAACGGCCCCAGGACTATTTTGTTGAGCAATCCTACTGGCCTCGTCTGACGTATGATGTAGCCCGGGATCTGCGCCTTGGAGTTGGGTTTCGCTATTTCGGTCAGGACAGGTACAGTTATCAGGGCGGGACAAAGAATCTCGAGCGCCAGCTTGCAACTTCCGGACCAACGGTAGCGTTGGAATGGGGAGGGATAGGGTTCCAGCATGTTCTGCTGGAAGGGTGGAACGAGACTCAACGGCAAGACGGACAAGCGACTCGCGCAATTCCTAACGTATCTTTGAAAGTCAATTTCACAATGTGAGGCCGATGAAGAAGCCTGCGAAATCGAGCTCAAAGAAAAGAATCCAAAAGAAGAGTACAAGTCCGCCCAAACGCCTCGGGCGTATGCAGTTCAAATTTGAATGCACGAGCGACCCGAAAGAGATTGCGAAGGTCGAACCCTTTCTGCAGAAGATCAACAAAGCGACCAGAATGGATGATGGAACGTTTTATCGTCTGTTGGTCGCAGGCACTGAGGCCATCAACAACGGGATCCTCCATGGGAACAAATCGGATCCGAACAAGTCGGTCTGTGTGACCTGCACTGTCGATAGTCGCAAATTGATTTTTCGCGTCAAAGATCAGGGACGGGGATTCAAACCGGAGGAAGTACCCGATCCACTCGAGGAGAAGAACCTCATGAAGACAAGTGGACGGGGCATCTTTTTGATGCGGTCTCTGATGGATAAGGTCAATTTCACACTGACGTCCGAGGGGACAGAAGTTGAGTTGGTGATTGACATGAAGCACCTTGGCCATGGATAGAACGCAGGGTGGTCGTCGATTCACTCAGTATGCCAAGCTCTCCTGAGTGATGCCCAATCGTTCTTCTTTCACACGTCAAGTCTGTAGTTTCATGCATAAAAAAACCCGGAGGGTGGTTGCCTCCGGGTTTCTTGTTTGATGGATCCGAATCGGACCGCGTGAATCCTAACGGAGATCCGTCGTCCCGAACATTCTCTGGAAATCCTTGAATGCATCGGCCGGCAGAATCGGCAGACCGTCCTGGGATGAAATCTTTCCAAGCGGAGCCGGAATGCCGGGAAGCTGAGAAACATCGACGTACGGGATGGTCATTCCGAATGCCGAGTTCATAGCCTTGATGTACTGATTGGCGACAATTCCATATCCCCGGGACGATGGATGCACGCCGTCGAGACTGAACAACGCGCCGGAAATGTAAGCGGTCGTATAAGTCTCTCCAGCAATAGCATAACCGTTCCTGGCGATATCATTGAAAAACGAGAAGAAATCAACCACGGCAGCGCCATTCGCGCTAGCAACAGAGGCGATCGTTGCATTGAAAGCGGCGGTGGCATTGGCGCAGCTTGTCTGTTCGGTCGCATCAAGGACGAGCGCATTCGGCCACGGATTCTGCGGGTGCAGGCCAAACGGCTTGGTTGTGTCGATACCCAGTGCCTTGACCGCGGCGTACGGAATCCCATTTGCACGATACCAGAGACCGGTCGGCTGGCCGAGATAGGCGGCGTATGTCATGCCTGTCAAAGTAAGCAACGGCGGATTCGCTTCCGTGAGTGATGTCACACCTGATGCAACGCCCGATTCACCTGCCTTCTGATAATAGAGCTGCAGGCCGAGTGCCCCGATTTTTGCCGCGACTGCCGGTCCCACGGTATTAAAGAATGGAATCGCCCTGACGTCAGGGATATTTCCGACAACGATCTTCACGTTTGGAAGCGACGTCTTCAGCGAACTGAGCGCCTGGGTATAGAGTGCCGTGAATGTCGCCGTCGGAGTTGGAGCCGCAGGTGACACTCCGCCGCTGGTCGCATAGCCGAGAACATCATTTGCGCCGAGCCAGAATGTCATGATGTCGGGTTGGAGTGCGATAGCCTGTTTGTAGACACTCTTCGGGAACGACGACACGCTCGTCCATCGAAGGATTGCATCCCGGCCTAACGGTGGGGACTGATATGTACCCGTCTCATCCATGAATCCGGCCAGAGGTATCCCCGGAATTCCGAGATTGTCGTACGGTCTGGCCAAGGCGAGATTCGTCGGTTGACCAGCTGTCAGACCCTTCGGGCCAATGACAGGCCCGACGAGGCTGATGATCTCGTAGCGCGAAGCTTTGCCCGTGGCATCCGGAGTTCCGGGATCGGAATAGTACGGCTGTTCAAAGCTGCCGAGGGTAGCCCCGGCCTTCGTCAATTGCTGTGAGATGAGCATGGGATAGCTGTACATCTGGGATGATTGATACAGCCCTGCGGATTGGTATCCCGCAGTCAGGCTGTTGCCAACTGCGACGTACTTCTTGATCGTGAGCGATCCGAGCGAAGCCACCGGGCCGTTCGGCGCCGAGTCGCTGCAACCGACAAGGCTCATCGCTGCAAGTCCGGCCGCGATCAGAAAGAATTTCATCATCAATTTCATATATGCTCCTTGAGTTACGTGCAATGTCTGTCGTTCAGTGTCAGATCAAAATGAGTATCCGAAGTCCAAAGCGAACAAGTTCGCTGTGGAATTATAGGTTCCGTCAAAATTGATGGCAGTGCCAACAGCCTGACGCTGGTCAAACTTGATAAACATGTATGCAAGGTCGACCGAGATGTGCTTGGTAAGGCTGTAGCCGAGACCGACACTGACTTCGTTTCTGCTCGCGTCCGGAAGGAGAGGTTCGACATACATCGTGGGCGCCGGGGTATGGTCATAGAGATACCCTGCACGCAGCTGCCAGTCCCCCATCGCATACTCGGCCCCGAACCGAATGATATAGGTGTCTACGTAGTTCTTTGGCGAGACCTCAACCGAGTTGTCCTTCTTGAATGTGACAGCCAGCTCCTTGTAGGAGGACCATCCGACATACTGATAATCCCCTTCGAATGTGAGATTCCTGACAGGGCTGTAAGCGACGCCAAGGAATCCCGTGGCTGGCAATGTCAAGGAAGAGGAAACATCGCCGGCGGGATAGACGCTGCGCATCGGATCGAATGTCGCGGTACCATTCGCATCGATCTTTACCTGGCTGCGATACGAAACACCGATCGAGAGATCCTGCGAGGCTTTATACATAGCCCCGGCGTTCCATCCCATCCCTGTTCCGTTTGCCTCGATGGTGACATTCGCATGAGGATCAAATGGATCGCTCAAAACACTCTTCAGAGTGACCTTGCCGGTAGCATAGTTCATCCCGACGCCAATCGAGAACTTGTCGGTGAGCTTGTAGGCAAGCGTTGGCGTGAAGAAAAAGGTCTGAAGATCAACCTTTGTGCTGATAAACCTGCCGGACCAATCTGCTGGCCACTCAGTGCCTAGGCCGTAGGGATTGTTCACCCCTATGCCCGCGACCAAGTCGTCCGTGATTTGACATGACGCATACACGTTGATGGGGGTAAAGGTCTGGCTCACCATCTTGGTCTGCTGATTCGTATTCAGTTGAACAGGACCGTAAAATGAAGTCGATGGCAAAATGACTGTCGCCCCAACATAGAACTGTATGCCGTCTTGGTACGCAAGACCGGCGGGATTGAAGTACATCGCTGAGAGATCCGAAGCTCGGGCAGCAAAAGCGCCCCCCTGACCCATGGCTCTCGCTCCGTGTTCGTTGAGTTGAAAGCCACCGCTGAATGCAGCGGTAAGTGGGATCAAGACCAAGAGTGCGGCGGCCGCAAATAAAATCGTCGCTCGTCTCAAGTTCTCCTCCTTCCTCAAAAAAGTTATTGTTTTCACGGTGATTTAGGTAGGATCGATTTTGAACTTTCTAAGAATAGAGAATCAGAAACTCAATTGCAACATCCATTTTCCCCGGAAACGGGCACTTACAAATGCGAAGTCCCGATATGGTCATATCGGGACTTCTTGGTGCACAAGAACGGCCAGTGATATCAGATATTGAGCTTCGCAATACTTGCTTTTACATCAGTTGCTGACTTATTCAACGCTGCCTGCTCGTCCGCCGTCAACTTGATCTGAATGATTTCCTCCATCCCCTTCTTGCCGATCTTGATCGGCACGCCGACGACGACGTCTTTCATGCCGTATTCGCCCCCAAGCATGACGGCGCTGGGAAGGATGCGCTTCTTGTCTTTGACGATTGCTTCTACCATTTGTACGGCAGAGGAAGACGGAGCGTAATAGGCGCTCCCGGTCTTGAGGAAGTTTACGATTTCGATGCCGCCATCACGAGTGCGTTTGACCAGGCGGTCGATGGTTGCCTGATCCATGAGGTCCGGAAGTGGAATTCCCGCAACCGTCGAATAGCGCGGCAATGGAACCATGGAATCACCGTGGCCGCCGAGGACGAAGGCAGTAATGTCTTCAACCGAGACATTGAGTTCCATGGAAATGAACGCACGGAATCTCGCCGAGTCGAGAACTCCCGCCATGCCCATGACACGATGGCGCGGGAATTTGCTCACCTTCCATGCGACGTACGTCATGACATCGAGAGGATTGGAGACGACGATCAGGATAGCATTCGGAGAATGCGCTGCGGCTTGTTCCGTCACGGACTTGACGATACCGGCATTCGTTGCCTGGAGGTCGTCGCGGCTCATGCCGGGCTTGCGGGCGATACCGGCAGTGATGACCACGATGTCCGAGTTTGCCGTTGCATCGTAGGAATTGGCTCCGATGACATGAGTGTCCGATCCCTCGACGGGTGCTGATTCATACATATCGAGGCCTTTGCCTTGGGGCATGCCCTCGACCACGTCGATCAGAACGACTTCATTTGCGAGCTCTTTGTCGGCAATACGTTGTGCAGCAGTTGCTCCAACGTTTCCTGCGCCAATGACCGTAATCTTCATACGCCCCTCCTGAAATAGGAACTTTGAACACCGAACAAGTGAGTTGGGAACCGAAAGACCGGCGAGAAAATAACAAGGCCTCCCCTCAACGGGGAGGCCTGGATAGATAAACGTTATGCGGCGACGGGTGGATAGACGCTGACGCGTTGCTTCGTCTTGCCCATGCGCTCGAACTTCACGACGCCGTCAATCATGGCGAAGAGCGTGTCGTCACTGCCAATCCCGACATTGCTTCCCGGATGCATCTTGGTTCCGCGTTGACGCACGAGAATGCTGCCTGCGGAGACGGTCTGTCCGCCGAATCGCTTGACACCGAGGCGTTGAGAGTTGCTATCGCGCCCGTTACGAGAACTTCCACCACCTTTTTTATGAGCCATACTCTTATCTCCAGACTGGACTGATCAAAACAAAAAGCTATGCTACTTTCGTAATCTCAATTTCAGTGTATTGCTGCCGGTGGCCACGATGGACCTTGTAGCCTTTCCGCTTCTTCTTCTTAAAGACTTCCACTTTGTCGTCCTTCACGTGACCAAGCACTTTTGCCTCGATCGACGCACCGGAGATGTAGGGAGTTCCGAGCTTGGTCTGCTTGTCGTCACCAACCAGCAAGACCTTCTCGAATTTGAGTTTTGAGCCGATTTTTTCTGTCAGAAGAGGGACAAAAAGCTTGTCGGCTTTGGCGACTTTGTACTGCTGGCCAGCAATTTCAACGACCGCGAACATGGTAACCTCTATTCCGTGCAAGTGATTTTATTTCAAGGACTGTTAATCTACCCAAAATGGGCCTGAAAGTCAATCATTTTTTGCCCTTCTCGTGAGGAAAAAAACGCTTTCTCATTCGGGCCCTGATTCCAAAGCAGCGAAGTCCTTGTTGAACTTCTCCAGCATCTCGTGCCTCTCGGCATTGGGTAGCAGTGTCACATCGACAGCATTGATAACCAAATCTCGCAGGATGACCCGGTCCCAGCCAAACGTCTTTGTCCCGGCCCGATACTCACCCACAAGAGTCGTGTTGAACATGGGTGGATCATCGCTGTTGATGCTCACTCGCAACCCCTGTTTCATCAGCTCTGGAAGACAATGTGCTTTGAGCGACGGGAAAACCCTCAGACAGATGTTGCTCGTAGGGCAGACTTCAAGAGGGAGTTGTGTTCGTTTCAGATAGTCCATGAGGTTTGGGTCCTCGATTGCCCGTACGCCATGGCCAATTCTCGCAGGGTCTGCAACCTCAAGAGCGTTCCAGATGCTGGATGGTCCGACTGTTTCACCCGCATGGACGATGCGGGGAATTCCCTTGTTTCGGACACGGTTGAATGCCTCCCGGAACTTCAGCGGAGGGTTCCCCTGCTCCGGACCAGCCAATCCAAGCGCTATGACACCGTCACCGTAACGATCAATGACCCACGTTGCCACCTGCTCACCGATTTCCGGAGAGCGCTCTCGCGGAATGTCAATGATCATTCCCATCCGAACGCCAAGTTCCTTCTCAGCCCACGAACGAGCGCGGTTGACCGCATCAAGCTGTTCATGAAATCCGAGTCGGCAGTTCACAAACTGGTTGTAGGGGGTGAAAGTCACTTCACTGTAGAGGATGTTTTGCTGTGCCTGGCCCGCCAGAAATTCGCGGGCGATGAGCTCGATGTCATCCGCCGAACGCAGGCAGCTGGAAATCGTCATGTAGATTTCCACGAAGTGCTCAAAATCGTGAAAGGTGTACCATTCGCGAATTCCTTCGACACTCTCTGCCGGCAGCGATATGTGGTGACGCCGCGCAAGTTTGAGAAGCGTCTCGGGCTGCACCGATCCCTCGAGGTGAACATGCAACTCAACCTTTGGCATCCGTCGGATATACGTATCGAGGTTATTCATTCAGGGAATATCAATTTCTGGATCACAAAGAAATCGTCTCGCGCTCTGGGCGATGAAGGCGGATGAGTCTAGAATTGCTTACAACAGGGAATCCGATCGACCCCGTAACGCTCTCAGGCCGTTGAGGATCACAAGCAACGTGGCTCCGTCATCGGCGAGAATGGCGAGCCAGAGACTCGTCCATCCGAACACTCCGAGGGCAAGAAACACACCTTTCGTGAGAAGGGCCAGAAAAATATTTTGCTTGATGATCCGCAGTGCCTTCTTCCCAAGGAGTATTCCGTGCGCAATCTTTGAGACATTATCGGACATCAGAATGATCGTGCCGGTTTCGAGCGCTACATCTGATCCGACTCCGCCCATGGCAATGCCCACATCGGCGGCGGCGAGTGCCGGAGCATCGTTGATTCCGTCTCCAACCATTGCGACGACGCCATATTGATTTCTGAGAGACTCGATGGCGTGCAGTTTCCCCTCCGGCAGAAGATCAGATCTCACTTCGTCCAGCTTGAGTTCCTTTCCTATGAGGTCGGCGGTCTTCTCGTTGTCCCCGGTGAGAAGAACCACGTGATGGACTCCCGCGGAATGGAGTTCATCAACGGCAGACCTGCTCTCGGCGCGGACCGCATCCGAAATCGCGAGGAGCCCGAGCACTCGCCGGGTGTCGGAGAGGATTACCACCGTCTTGCCCATGCGTTCAAGCGCGAAGAGTTCTTTCTCCACGATCGGCGAACAGACCCCGAGTTCCTCCATGAGCAGGTGATTTCCCACGATATAGGTTGTCCCGTTGACTCTTGTGCGGACTCCCTTACCCGTGATAGAGGAAAAATCTTCTGTGACGAGATCGGTGAGTGCAATGCCGGATTCCTTTGCTTTGCGTAGCAGGGCTTCTGCGACGTGATGTTCCGAGTGTAGTTCAGCGGCAGCTGCGATGCGCAAGATTTCGGGAGCTGTGAGGGAGTCGAGGGCCACGATGTCGGTTACGATAGGTCGACCGAGCGTCAATGTGCCAGTTTTGTCGAACGCAATTGCTTTCACGTGGGCAAGAAGTTCGAGATGCTTCCCCCCCTTGATGAGGATACCGTTTCGTGCTGCATTCGTCATCGCACACGCCAGAGTCACCGGCGTAGAAATGACCAGCGCACATGGACAGGCGATAACGAGAAGGACGAGAGAGCGGTAGAACCAATCGGCAAAGGGTGCTCCAAGAATCAAGGGTGGGAGAAAGGCCACCGCGATGGCAAGGCCGAACACTGATGGTGTATAATAGTGTGCGAATCGTTCGACCGCAGTCTGCGTTGGGGCCTTTTTGGTCTGGGCTTCTTCCACAACGTGGATGATTCTCGCAATGGTCGAGTCAGTCGAAGGCCTGGCGATTTCAATGGAGAGCGATCCGAGCTGGTTGAAGGATCCGGCATAGACGGCGTCACCCGGGCTTTTCGACGCTGGAAAGGGCTCTCCGGTGATCGGCGCTTCATCGACGGATGACGCTCCCTCAGAAACATGCCCATCGAACGGAATTCGCTCCCCCGGGCGGACCAAAACTGTTTCTCCGACTGCGATCTGATCGAGCGGCATGATCAACTCCAGACCATTGCGGAGAACTGCCGCCGTCGGCGGGGAGAGTTTCATGAGTGACCTGATCGCCTGCCGAGTTCCTTCGGTGCTCATGGATTCCAGCAGGAGGGAGACGGAGAAAAGGAGCATGACGGCGGCTCCTTCTGCATATTGTCCGACAGCGACAGCTCCGATTGCGGCGACCGTCATCAGAGAGTTCATTTCCAGAGAACGTGTTCGAACCGCTTTGTACGCTTTTGCAGCGATGTGCCATCCCCCCGTGACCATCGATGCCGCGAAGAGGATCTGAGGGATCAACGACACCTGGGAGAGAAGCGGTGCGAGGAGCCCCCCCAAGAAAAGTGCCGCGGAGGTTCCTGTCCAGAGAAGAAGTTTCCGATACGTCTTGTTCAGGGCCTCTGATCCTTGTGCTTCGTTGATGCCGGGGAGTCCGATGTCCTTCAGACGTCGTTCAATCATTTCCTCACTGCACGTGTGCCTGACTCTGAGCTTGTGGGAGATGATGTTGAATTCTAACTCCTGCACGCCGGGCTCATTCCGTAACCGTTTGCGGATGAGCTGCTCTTCCGTGGCACAGCAGAGGTCGTGTATCAGAAATGTGGTTTCTTGGACTTGTGCATTCATCGGTGTCTCAGCCTCTTGCTCACTCCGAAGTATGATGCAATGCGACGCTGATAAGATCTTCAATGTGCTTGTCGTCGAGTGAGTAGAATACCATCTTTCCATCTTTCCGCTGCTTCACGAGTCGCAGTGTCTTGAGCAGTCGCATTTGGTGCGACACCGCCGACTCCGTGACACCAAGGACCGCCGCAATATCCAGGACGCAGAGCTCCTGTTTGCTGAGGGCGAGTACGATTTTCAAACGCGTCTGGTCGCTAAGAACCTTGAATGTCTCGGCCAGGCTGACGATGGTCTCCCGGTCAGCCACCGTCTTCCGAGCAGCGCGTATAGCTTGCTGATGGTCATGATGTGGCATACGAACTCCTGAACGATTGAGCATATGTTCAATCGTTAATATAAGAACATTCGCGCGTATTTGTCAAGAGGGGAAAGGACCAAACTCTATATCGGGGAGGAAATCGTGAATCTTACTTCAGGTATTCCTTCTTTTCCACTTCGGTGAGGATTTCATTCATGCTGCCGCTTCGAAAGCCCTGGAGATCCAGTGTCACATAGACGAATCCCAGTTCTTTCATCTTTGCCACGATTTTGTCGCGAAGAGCAGCATCAAAGAGGCGTTGGATCTCTTGTAGTCCGATTTCAAGACGTGCAGTTCTGTCGTCGTGATGGCGAACGCGGAAGAATCGAAATCCCAGATCGCGCATGAATGTTTCTGCGGCGTCAACCTTTGTCAAGTTCTCTTTCGTAATCCCTTGACCGTACGGAAACCGCGATGAAAGGCATGCAAACGAAGGCTTGTCCCAGGTGGGGATGTTCAGTTCGAAGGCGAGCGCTCGCACATCAGCTTTGCTGAATCCGGCTTCCAGGAGCGGCGATCGGACGCTGTGCTCGCCCTTGGCCTTCATTCCGGGCCGAAAATCTCCGAGATCATCTGTAATGGTGCCGTCGGCGATCCACTGAATTCCTTCCTCATCTGCAATCGACTTCAGCTTGCCAAAAAGTTCTGTCTTGCAGAAGTAGCATCGGTCCGGAGGGTTTTCGCGGAATTTGAGATTGTCGGTTTCTTCGGTGTTGACAACGCGGAACCGCGATCCAAAGGATCCGGCCATTTGAATGGCTTCTTCAAATTCGCGGGTTGGATAGGTTTCCGACCGACCAATGACAGCAAGAGCCTTGTCGCCAAGCACCTCGGTAGCAACGCGTATCAGAAGGGTGCTGTCGATACCTCCGGAGAACCCGATGGCGACGCTCTCCAGGTCGCGGAGAATGCTGCGGAGCTGCTCGTATTTTGATTGTAGCTGCGGATCGATCATTCTATGTCTAGGAGATTTGGTTCCGTTGTCGATTCTTGAGTTCGTTGTACACTACCGTTCGGATTTGGTCGACCGGCATCCTCGTTCCAAGCCAGAGTTCAAACGAGCGAGCCCCTTGATGAAGGAACATTTCCAGTCCGCTGATAGTTCTCGCACCGCCTCGTCCGGCAATGGCAAGGAGCTTGGTCGTCAACGGCGTGTAAACAAGATCGAAAACAATCTGTTTGGGATGAAAACTTCCCCACTCTCCAAAGGGAGATACATCAGTCTCAGGAGACATGCCGATAGAAGTCGCGTTGATAATGAGCCGAGCATCTTTGGCGAATCGACTCAGCGCGGTCACGTCGGCCGCAGAGGCTTTGAGCTTGACGTTCTTTGCGTATTGCTGGAAGTGAACGACGAGTTCGTCAGCGCGTGCCTGATTCCGGTTGGCGATGACAATTTCGGCCGGATGGAATTTCGTCAAAAGGGCATAGATAATCGCCCGTGAGGTGCCTCCGGCCCCAAGAAGAAGCACCCTCTCTTTATGAAAGTACTCCCGAGAGGGTTCCAGCGAAGCTCCTACTCCATACACATCAGTGTTCTCGCCGCGAAGCCGACCGTTTTCAAAGAGAATAGTATTGACGGCGCCAACCGCTTTCGCCTCGTCGCTGAGATCATGCATTTGCTCCAAGACGTGCTCTTTGTGCGGGATGGTCACGTTCAGTCCGCAGAAGCCCTTGTTTTCAAAATCCTTCAAAGCTCCGGAGAGCGACTCCGGCGCGATGTCGAACGCATCGTATGTGCAGTCGAGTCCAAGGAGGGAGAACGCCGTATTGTGCATCAGCGGAGAGAGAGAATGGGCAACTGGATGACCTATGACTCCGAAGCGTTTCATCGTGATCGTGAGAAGTCGAATGGTGTGACTGGAAGAAGCACGTCGTGGATGCGCCGCACTATTTCTTGAGAAGGGGGGCGAAATCGTGATGAGTCTTCAGGTCCGGATAATCCTTCTTGAACTGCTTCATCAGGTCCGGTTCAAGGGAAAATGCTTTCGTCAGAGATTGGACGGCAGCTTTGTGCTCGTGAAGCATGATCTGAATCCGGGCGAGCGTATAGTGTGCCGGTGCAAATTGTGGAGCGGACTTCAGACAACTGTTCAACGCCTCACTCGCCTCAGGGATCTTTCCGATTTCGAAAAGGGTGTCGCCGTAGTCGAACCACGCCTCGGCGTCGTTCGCATCCAGCTTCAGGACCATGCGATAACTTTCGAGGCACTCCTCGACCTTGTCAAGGTTGTATTCAGCGTCTCCCTTCGCATGCCAAAGCTCCGGATAATCAGGGTTGATCGAGATAGCCTTCTTATAATCGAGAAGAGCCTTCTTGGGCTGCTCCATTGAATCATAGCAACTCCCGCGCCCAAAATACGACTCATAGTGAGCCTCGTCGTGCTTGATGGCTGTGGTGAATGCCGCAATCGCTTCTTTATAGAGGCCCAACTCCTCGTAGGCGTTGCCGAGATTGTGCCAGGCAGGGATGTCTTCCGGCTCGTGCTGCAGTGTCATCTTGAAACAATCAATGGCATCATGCAGTTTGCCGAGGTTAGCGTAGGCGTTCCCCTTGTTGTACCAGGCTGAAGGAAAGTCCTCCTTGATAGCCAGCGCCATGTCGTAACTCTCGATCGACTTCGTATACTGGCCAAGCCTATTCAGAACAATCCCACGATTGTACCAGGCGTTGTAGTTGTACGGGTCACGATTGATGTGTTCGTCGTAGCATTTTGCAGATTCCTCAAGTTTCTCGAGGAAATCATAGCAATATCCCAATTCATACCAGGCGTCCGGGTGTTCCGGGTTCATGTCGAGCATCATTCGAAAGACGGCGACCGCCTCATCAAACTTCTCCTGTTTCTCGAGAGTCACCCCTTTGTGGAACAAGGCATCCTCGTAAAACGGCTCGAGTTCGAGTCCGGAATTGAAGCACTGAAGGGCCTCTTCAACACGGTTGAGATTGTCGAGAGTGATCCCTCGGTTGACAAAAACCTCAGGATCGGTAGGATTGAGCTGAAGGGCCTTCTCATAGCAGGTGAGGGCCTCATCGTACCGGTAAAGATTGTTCAGAATCATTCCTTTTCGCTGCCATGCATCACCGCTGAAAGGCTCGAAAGAGATCAATCGGTCAACGAAATGAAGGGCTTCTTCGAATTGAGCATGATCGAAGTAGAATTGAATGATCTCTTCGAGGGCCTCGGTATTGTTGATGTCCTTCTCGCCGTTCTTCAGCTGTTCCCGAAAACGGCGGAGATCATCGTCCGAACGGTCATTGGGCCGTGGAAGGTGCTCGTCCTCATCGAAGTTGTCGAAACCCGCCATACCAGTGAGCGCCTTTGTGGAAGTAGTGAACAAACAGCCTGACATCAATTAAGCAAAAAATGGGCTGGCAGTCAAGGATGCCGCGGGATGAGTGCTTGGCTCTTCGCAATTACCGCGGATGAGGCTTTTTCCGATTGATTTTCGTACGTTCTTGGGGTATATTTCATTCCTTAAATGTGGCAAAATGGTCGCGGAGAACGTAGAAATCATCAAGAAACGCATCCGGGAGGTTTGTCTCCAATGCGGTCGAAAACCCGAAGATGTTCTCCTCCTCGGTGTCTCGAAGACCTTTGGCATTGATAAGATCCAGGAGGCGGTTTCGGCGGGTCTCTTTGATATCGGCGAAAACTACACCCAGGAACTCGTAGAGAAACACAACCAATTGAACGATCAGCGTGTCCGGTGGCATTTCATCGGTCACCTACAGACCAACAAAGTCAAATATATTGCTGACTACATCCACCTGATTCACTCGGTGGATAATGATCGGGTCGCCGAAGAACTCCAAAAGCGGGCGGACAGAGTCAATCGCACCATCGACGTCCTCGTCGAAGTCCACACCACAGACGAGGCGACGAAATTTGGCGTTCTGCCTGACCAGACGTTCGAACTCATCAAACGCATTTCCGCGTTCAATCGGGTGAGGGTGAAGGGATTGATGACGATGGGTCCGTTTTCCGATGATCCGGATGATTCAAGGCCGTCGTTCCAGCAACTGGCAGACTTGGCGAGGCGGATCACGAAGGAAGCTATCGAAAACGTTGAGATGCGCCACCTCTCTATGGGGATGAGCCACGACTTTGAAGTAGCGATTGAAGAAGGTGCAACGATCGTGCGTATTGGCACCAGCGTATTTGGGGAGCGGTCGAAGGCCGCCTAACAGGAGGCACCCCATCTCTCACGTCACAGACGAAAGGCAGAGATGATGATTACACCGCTTGAGATCAAACGGCAGCAGTTCAAAAAGGTCATGCGCGGGTACGACCCTGTGGAGGTCGACACGTTTCTTGACATGCTCTCCCATGAGCTTGAGGAAGTTGTTACAAAGCACAAAGAGTCCAAGGACAAGATCATCGAACTTGAGACTCAACTGAAGGACTACAAGAACATGGAGAAGACCCTGCAGCAGACCCTTCTCCAGGCTCAGGAAACGAGCGGGAAAGAAATCGCGAACTCGCGCAAGGAAGCCACGCTCATTGTGCAGGAATCTGAACTCAAGGCATCTCAGATCGTGGACAAGGCGAGAGGTGATTTCTCGAGAATGAAGGAAGAAATTGCGAACCTGAAAGCACGCAAGCAAAGCATCCTCAGTAGGTTGAAAGTCCTTTTGACATCAGAGATTGACCTGATCAAGGCTCTTGAAATAGACGATGACGCGTCTCAGCAGGATACCTCCAAGGGAACCGGCAAGAGTCATATTGAGATTGACGAAATTCTAAAGAAACTGTAGGCATGGCAACGGAACTTCGAACACTCATGGACGATGCTTTCCGGTATATCCGGACGAAGACGAATGCGACTCCTTCCGTCGGAATCATCCTCGGCACGGGTCTCGGCGGGCTCGTTCAGGAGATTCACAAGGATACAGTGATTGACTACAGCGAGATTCCGCATTTCCCTGTCTCAACGGTGGAATCGCACAAGGGGAAGTTGATTTTTGGCTCTCTCGCGGGCAAACAAGTCGTGGCCATGCAGGGCCGGTTTCATTTCTACGAAGGTTACACCATGAAGCAGATCACCTTTCCGGTCCGGGTGATGAAACTGCTTGGAGTACAGACACTGCTGATTTCCAATGCCGCCGGTGCGTTACATCCGCAATTCAGACGCGGCGACATCATGTTGATGACGGATCACATCAACCTGTTGGGAGACAATCCGCTGATCGGGCCCAATGACGAATCGCTTGGTCCACGTTTTCCAGACATGTCGGAGCCGTACAGCAAAGAGTTGCTGGCATCAGCCGAAGCAATCGCCCGGGATCTCTCCATCAGTGTGCAAAAAGGCGTTTACGTTGCCATGCCGGGCCCGAATTTGGAAACGAGATCGGAATACCGGTTTCTGCGGACTGTGGGAGCCGACGCCGTTGGCATGTCAACGGTTCCGGAAGACATTGTCGCGATCCACATGGGCATGAGAGTCTTTGGAGTATCGATCATTACAGATGAGTGCTTTCCGGACACATTGCGGCCTGTAACGCTCGAAGAAGTTATCGCCATCGCCAACAAGGCAGAGCCGAAGATGACGGCGATCATGAAAGAGTTGGTCGCGCGAATGTGACAGTGGAGTAAGCTGGTTGACTCCGGATCGAGAGCCAGAGTCGAGCGAGAGCAATTCAGGGGAGTCGACATTGCCGTTGCGTTGCTCGTGTCGTTGACAGTGTTCAGTGTGGTAGTTGTGCTCGTGCAGATCTTCTTCGAAAAAGATCCCTCTTCCGGACAAACTGCCCAGCGACATCCACATCACAACAGAAAACACCGATGCTCGTTCCCGGTCCTCTCGAGCCGGGGCGAATCTGGAATTGTTAGGTTTCTGGCGCTCGTGTTTTGTTCCATCAAGCAACGATTCTATTTTTGATCGAATAACGATTGCGGTTAATTGAATGCCGTTCAAGCAGCTTACAGATAAAGTCAACTACCACGTCCTTGAAACAGAAATCCTGAAATTCTGGGACGAGCGGGACATCTTTGAGAAAAGCATCACGACGCGAGAAGGCGGCCCTGAGTTCACGTTCTACGAAGGCCCTCCGACAGCAAATGGTCGCCCTGGAATACATCACGTTATGAGCCGCTCCCTGAAGGATCTTGTGTGCCGCTACAAAACAATGCAGGGATTTCAGGTGCACCGCAAGGCTGGTTGGGATACGCACGGACTGCCGGTTGAAATTGAAGTCGAAAAGGCCCTCGGGTTCAAGCACAAGGACCAGATCCTGGACTACGGAATCGCGAAGTTCAACGATGAATGCAAAAAGTCTGTCTGGAAGTACAAGGTCGACTGGGAAGAAATGACCCGAATCATGGGATACTGGGTCGACCTGAAACATCCCTACGTCACGTTTGAGAACACCTATATAGAGTCGGTGTGGTGGGCGCTCAAGCAGTACTTTGAGAAAGGGATGATCTACAAGGGCTACAAGATTCAGCCGTATTGCCCGCGTTGTGAGACTCCTCTTTCCTCACACGAAGTGTCGCTCGGATACAAAGATGTCAAGGATCCGTCGGTTTATATTAAGTTGAAACTGAAAGGGGAAGAGAACACCTACTTCCTCGTGTGGACGACCACGCCGTGGACGCTTATTTCGAACGTCGCGCTCGCAGTTCATAAGAACATCGATTATGTAAAGGTCGAGCATCACGGCGAGAACCTTATCCTTGCCGAAGCACGACTGAGCGTCCTGGGAGATGAGTACACGGTCCTAGAGAAGTTCAAAGGCTCCACTCTGCTGGGGAAGGAATACGAACGCCTGTACTCTTATCACCAACCGAAAGAACGTGGTTGGTACGTGATTCATGGTGATTTCGTTACGACGGAGGATGGATCTGGAATTGTTCATATTGCTCCCGCGTACGGCGAGGACGACTATCAGGTCAGCCAAAAGAACGGCTTGCCCACAATTCATCCTGTAGACAAGTCAGGCGAGTTCGGTCCGGAAGTGACGGCGTTCGCTCACAAATTCGTCAAGGATGCCGACCCCGAGATCATCGCGGATCTCAAGCATCGCAATATTCTTTATAAGAAGGAGATCCATCTTCACAGCTATCCTCATTGCTGGCGCTGTTCCTCTCCGCTACTCTACTACGCTAGGGAGTCGTGGTATATCCGCACGACATCTTACGCACAGCGGATGATCGAGCTCAACGACACTATTCGTTGGATTCCTGCGGAGGTCGGATCGGGACGCTTTGGAAACTGGCTTGGAGAGAACAAGGATTGGGCCTTATCGCGCGACCGGTTCTGGGGGACACCTCTGCCGATCTGGATTTGCGAACAATGCGGAAAACTGAAATGTGTCGGATCGGTAGAAGAGTTCAAACAGGGGAGCAATGTCCCCGACCCGTTGGACCTCCACAAGCCCTTTGTCGACGACGTCACCTTTGTCTGCAAGGATTGCAGCGGTACCATGAAGCGAACGCCAGAGCTCATCGACGTCTGGTTTGACTCCGGCTCCATGCCGTTCGCCCAGTGGCACTATCCGTTCGAGAACAAGGAGATATTTGAAAAGCGATATCCTGCGGACTATATCTCGGAGGGCATTGACCAGACGAGGGGATGGTTCTACACGTTGCACTCGATTGGAACGTTTCTCTTTGACAAGCCGGCTTTCAAAAATGTTCTGGTGAATGAGCTGATCCTGGACAAGCAGGGTCAGAAAATGTCGAAAACCAAGAAGAACACAGTTGACCCGTTTGAACTGATCAGGAAATACGGTGCAGATCCCACGAGATGGTACCTCGTCGCGAACAGTCCGGTGTGGCGACCGACGCTTTTTGATGAAGAGGGAATCGCGGAAGTCCAGCGAAAATTTTTCAGCACGTTGGTGAACACCTACAAATTCTTCGCCACGTATGCCAACATCGATCAGTTTGAATACAAGGAGGCGAGCATCCCGGTTGCAGAACGGCCTGAATTCGATCGCTGGATTCTCTCCGAGTTGAACTCGTTGATCAAGAACTACATGCAGTGGATGGATGACTACGACGTGACGCGCGCTGCCCGGGCAGTCAGTGATTTCACCATCGATCAGCTCTCCAACTGGTATGTGCGGTGTAATCGCCGCCGTTACTGGAAGAGCGAACAAGGCAAAGACAAATCGGCGGCGTTTCAGACATTGTACGAGTGCCTCGCTGCGGTCGCGAAGCTCATGGCTCCGTTTGCTCCGTTCATGGCTGAAGAATTGTATCAGAATCTCGAGGCCGTAGGGAAAAGAGATACGTCTGAATCGGTTCACCTCGCCGCTCTGCCGAAGGCAGACGAGAGCGTGATTATCCCCGAGCTCGAACGAAGAATGGAGCACGCGATCAGGATTACCGGCATCGTGCGCGCGATGCGGATGAAATCAAACCTGAAAGTCCGTCAGCCTCTAAAAAAGATCATCCTTCCGATCTCGAATGAACAGGACCGTGCATCGATTCAGAAGATGGAAGATGTGATTCTCGAAGAGATCAACGTGAAGCGGATCGAATATGTCTCGGACGATTCTGCCATCGTGCGAAAGAAGGCAAAGCCCAATTTCCGTTCGTTGGGGCAGAAATTTGGCAAGTCTGTGCAGCCAGTAGCGGCACGGATCAAGGAGTTGACGTCGCAGGAAGTTAATCAGCTCGAGCGCGAGGGAACGATGACGCTCACGGCGAACGGGACAGAATACACCATCACCCGGGAGGATGTCGAAGTCCTTCATGAGGATATCGAAGGGTGGATGGTAGAGACGGACGGCACCCTGACCGTGGCTCTCGACACCGAGCTGGACGCGGAACTCATCAACGAGGGCCTTGCTCGGGAATTCGTCAGCAGAATACAGAATATGCGCAAGGAAAGCGGTTTGGAAGTCACAGATCGCGTCAAAATCTACTACAAATCAGGCGAACGCCTCACGAAAGCGTTGGGCCAACTTGCGAAGTATGTGATGCAGGAGACACTCGCTGTCGGTATCTCCTCGGATCTTCCGAAGGGATTGGTTCTCGTTGAGGCAGACATTAACGGAGAGCTAGCGTCGATTGGCATAGAAAAGAGTATTGACTCTTAAGCAGAAACTCTACAAGTTTGCACGTCCTAGGTGATACCCTGTTGACGTCGCACACGATAGGGAAGGGTGACTCAACAGAACGTTTAATGCAGGAGATTCGATATGGCGAAGAAAATTGCGGCGAAGAAAGCTGCGGCCGTGAAACCGGCACCGAAGAGCAAAGCGAAGATTGTCCCAAAGGCGAAGGCCGTGAAGGCAAAGGCTGTCGTAGCAAAGGCAAAACCCGTACCGGTGAAACCGGTTGTCGCTGTCAAAGGATTTTCAAAGACGGAACTTGTCCACTTCAAGAATCTCATCCTCGAGAAGAGAAAAGAGATTCTCGAAGAACTCGAGACGCTCAAAGCAAGCATGATGGATGTGCAGACCGGCGAATATGTCACTGAGAATTCCACGTACTCCTTGCATATGGAGCAGGGAACTGACACGATGGAGCGGGAGAAGACATTTTTGTTCGCTTCTCGCGAAGGAAAATTTCTCAACTACCTCGATGACGCGCTGAAACGGATTGAAAAAGGGGAGTATGGTTTCTGTCTCGATTGCGGGAGTCTTATTGACAAAGAGCGGCTTGAAGCCGTTCCGCACGCCCAACTCTGCATTAAGTGTAAGCTCAAACGCGGACGATAGCCCATCACCACCCACCTCACCGAGTTGCAGAGAAGGCTGTCGACAATGCGGGTTCTGTACCTAACGGGAATTATCGTCCTCATCGACCAGGCTGCAAAGCTGTTCATCAAGGGATTCGACATCCCGTTCCTGCATCTGTATCATCTGGGGATACCTCTGGGTGCGAGCTACCCGATCGTTGGTGATTTCCTTCGTATGACGTTCATCGAGAACCCCGGGATGGCCTTCGGTATCGATGTGGGTGGCAAGCTCTTTCTCACCATCTTTTCCATCGTCGCCAGCATCGGCATCTTCGTTTATCTTTTCCGGATTCGTCAGGAAGCGCTCGTCATCCGATTGGCGCTCGCCCTGATCCTCGGCGGAGCCGTCGGCAACCTGATCGACCGGGTGTTCTACGGTGTGATCTTTGGTGAAGGCTCTCTTTTCTATGGGAAGGTTGTCGATTTCATCGACGTCGATTTTTTCAAAATTGATTTCCTCGGCTATCATATCAATCGTTTCCCCGTGTTCAATGTCGCCGATTCTTCTGTCTCCCTCGGAGTGGTGATGTTGCTTCTCTTTCACAAGCGATTCACCGCTGTGGAAGGTGTAAACTCGATCGCCGTGGAGACGAACCCGGCGCCCAGCGCACCTCAGGAACTTCCGGTTATCCCATCGACGGACCGTGCAGATTTGCACAACCGGAGAGAAGGTTCCTAGTACCCTTCTTCCTCCCATGGCGCTCTCCAAAGATATTGAATCGAAATCCGCACCGGGCTCCGAACAATTCGAGAAAGTCCGCATCGTCGTCCCTCCGAAGCAATCGAAGCAGCGAATCGACGTCTACCTCACGCATCATATTCAGAACGCCACTCGAAACAAAGTCCGGGCCGGGATTGATGAAGGCCGCGTACTCGTCGATGGCAAGAAAGTGAAAGCAAGTCACCCTGTTGCCCCGGGTGAAGTCATCGAAATTACGTTCCAGCGCCCCCCGCGCATCGAAGCCAAACCGGAAGACATTCCTCTCGAAGTTGTATTCGAAGACGATCAGCTTCTCATCGTGAACAAATCAGCCGGCATGGTGACGCATCCTGCGTACGGCAACTACACCGGCACTCTCGTCAATGCCCTTCTGCATCATTGCAACTCCCTTTCATCTATCAACACAGAATTGCGGCCCGGCATCGTCCATCGCCTGGACAAAGACACCACGGGATTGATGGTGGTGGCGAAGAACGACGTTGCCCACCATCTTCTGGCAAAGCAGTTCTCGCGGCGCACGATCGATCGCGAGTACTGGGCCATCGTCTGGGGGAAATTCAAGCAGTTAAAGGGCACGATCGATGCAACGCTCGGGCGCAGCAAGAGGGATCGGAAAAAAGTCGCGGTCACAGCTGAAGGGAAAAACGCAGTGACAGACTACGAGGTTCTGAAGGAATTCGATTTCCTGTCGCTTGTCAGACTGAAGCTGCGCACAGGGCGGACGCACCAGATCCGCGTTCATTTGGCGCATATCGGGCATCCTGTCTTTGGAGATCCGACCTACGCTGGAAGGAGCAATACTTGGGGAGGGTTGGAAGGGAAAAAAGCACTGCAGGCCCAGAATCTTCTGAAACTTATCGATCGCCAGGCACTGCACGCCAAAACGATTGGATTTGTCCATCCTTCGACAAAGAAAGCTGTCAAGTTCGATTCTGAGTTGCCCGCGGACATGCAGGATGTGTTGGACCGACTCTGACACAGAGGGTAGGAATGCGCCGCTTTCATCATGAGCAGAAAAAGCAACGGCGTCCATTTCCATGGACGCCGTTGGCGTAATAGGGAGTCCCCTTCCTCAGCCTCTCCGCCTCGTGCGTTCGCTTCGTCCCTGCTCACTTCCCCGGGGACTCTCTTTCCTGACTGCTGGTGCCAGCCGGAATCCTTGGTTCCTCATCCTCGGACCGGCACTATCTCGTCGGTTTTCCCGCCGCGGTTTTTCTGGTACCACATTCCTCTGTTCAGTGCTCCGTGGTTTGTCAACCTGGTCTTTTTTGGTGAAAGGATATCGATCTTCCTTGCGACGTTCGATTTCTTTTCGTTCGGAAGAAGGTATGCCGGGAGCCCGGGTGTCCAGCCCCTGCGTCCTTCGACCACGATCAAATTCTCCCGGTTGAGTCGATTGAATGTTGCCACTGCGTCCGCGCTCGACTTTTTGCAGATCGAGAGATGAACCGCGGTCCATTCGCCGCGCATCAATCCGTTCATGAGTTCTCCCGTCTGCGCTGAAGGTCGGACGGTAGACGTCGATGCGATTCGTGTTGCGGTCGCGGGCGGATCGTTCTCCCATGATTCGCGAGTCTCTCACTTCCCACTGGTCCATTCGCCCGAATCCTCCTCGTCGCTCGACAAATTCCCTCTCGACTCCCCTGTTGATGATTCGTCCGTTTTCAAAGCCATATCGACCTGCGGATCGGGTTGCGGACATAAGTCTCCGGGCAAATTCGATAGGCACCACATTCCGATAGAGATATGGAGAGTTCATAAAACTATAGCGAACGAAATTCCAGTAGTGATATGGTGCGAACCAAGGAGTCGTGAATCGAATTCCCATGTTCATACTAAAACTTGCATATGGGGGGAGAGGAGCCCATCCGAGGTAGTCATCGTTGTATCGCCACTCGACCCACGCAGGACCCCAGGTCCGATCTGGTACCCATACCCAACCATAATTATCGTCGCAATACCATCGGCCATAATGATATGTCGCCCAGCCGAAAGGTTCATTCGAATTCCAATACCATCCATAATCGGTCCAGGCCCAACGCCCGTGAAGGTAGGGACGCCAGCCATATTCTACATGTGTCGGCCGCCATACTTGGAAGCCAGTTTCAAGTTCAAGCCATTCTCCGTAGGGAGACAATGCATCGTAGAATTGATCGGCTTCTCCGAACGAAGCAGGGGTTTCTGCTTGAGTACCCTGTGGTGCAGGAGGAGTAGAGACTTCTGTCGGCGGATCCTGCGGCGCGGGGGGAGCAGAGAAGGCTGCCGCATTTGCGAACCCGACCAGAATCAATGCCATCATCAAGTTCTTCATAACCCACCTCACTTTCTTCTGAGCCTTTGGTGCAGAATGTAAATCAAGGCGTATGCCATCGCATTCATGAGGCATTAAGGCAAAAATGGGGGTTTTAAATGAGGAGAATGTCCTAATGAGAGGCCAAACCGTATGCCGGTTAGCACACATTCGGCGATTAGCGGGAAATGCTTGATTCCTGGTCCGAAAAAACATCTCTGCAATATGCAGTCTTCAGAGTTCCGACCGCTCGAGCCTAGGTGGAGTGCGTCCACGCAAAGTCCATTCGTTTTCAGTTCGCTCAAAGCGAGCAGCTGGCTGATCTTTCAGGGAAGACATCCGCAAACCGCTGGCACAATCGCACAGGTAATCTCATGAACTATGTTCGTCCGCGCTCTCTACGTACAGAAGAAAACGTTGGAGAAAAATGCTCGGGGACGAACTGCCGAGGTGCTCACGAGGAACTTCTCTTGCGGTGCCTGCGGCTTATTTGCCCAGACCGAAGATACCAGCGCGCAGTAAAAATCGTTCTGCTTCGCCAATTCCCATCGATCGAGTTCTCCCTGATCGCCGGGTTACGCTCAGGAGAACTTCTGGCCTCTCGCGATCCTTCTGGGCGTCGAATTGCTGCCTTTCGATTGTCGGAGATCTTTCTTATATTTGCACATGAAACACTCCGAGTTGATTCTCGTCCTTGATTTCGGCTCTCAATACACACAGCTTATCGCACGTCGTGTGCGTGAACTCGGCGTCTACTCGGAAATCCATCCATTCAACATCTCTCCCGACAAGATTCGTGACTTGGAGCCCGATGGAATCATACTTTCCGGCGGACCCTCCAGCGTCTACGAACAGGGAGCTCCGAAGTCCTCTCCACAGGTTTTGGAGCTCGGAATCCCAGTGCTTGGGATTTGCTACGGTCTTCAGGTGATTGCCGAACAATTGGGCGGCAAAGTCGATCCGTTTGCCAGAAGAGAATTCGGCAAGGCCACGCTTCGTGTCGATAAAAATGACGGGCTTCTTGAGGGACTCGATGGCTCGACACAAGTCTGGATGAGCCATGGTGATTCTCTCAGCCAGATGCCGATGGGATTTGAACCGATTGCTCACACGGACAACGCCCCCATTTGCGCTATCCGGAATGTCGCGAAGAAGATCTTTGGCGTTCAGTTTCATCCTGAAGTGGCACACACACCTCAGGGGAAAATCATCCTCTCGAACTTCCTCTTCAGAATTTGCGGTCTCAAGGGCGATTGGACTCCCGAGCATTTCATCCAGAAGTCCATTGAAGAGATTCGAACGAAAGTCGGATCATCAAAAGTCCTTTGTGCCCTGAGCGGAGGCGTTGATTCTTCAGTCCTGGCTGTTCTCCTCCATCAAGCAATCGGTGATCAGCTGCACTGTATACACATCAACAACGGGTTGATGCGGAAGGGAGAAAGTGAACAGGTTGTTGAGACGTTTCGGCAGAACTATCGCTTCGAGCTGACTTACGTTGACGCGACGGACATTTTTCTGGCCAGGCTTGAGGGGGTGACGGACCCGGAGAAGAAGCGCCGCATCATTGGGAACACATTTATTGAAGTGTTCGAGACGGAGGCCAAGAAAATTACCGGCGCCGGAGGCGCGTTCGAATATCTTGCGCAGGGGACACTGTATCCGGACGTTATTGAATCGACGTCTTTCAAAGGTCCGTCAGTGACGATCAAGACGCATCACAACGTCGGCGGCTTGCCCGAGAAAATGAATTTCAAACTCCTGGAGCCGTTTCGGGAATTATTCAAGGATGAAGTGCGCGAGGTAGGGAGAAAGCTTGGCCTCCCGGAACCGTTTATCGAACGGCATCCATTCCCAGGCCCCGGTCTCGCTGTCAGGATTCTCGGAGATATCACGAAAGAGAAGCTCGACCTTTTGCGCAATGCCGATCACATCTTCATTGACGAAATCAAGCGTTTCGGTTTGTACAACGACATCTGGCAAGCGTTTGTCGCCCTGTTGCCCGTTCGTTCTGTCGGAGTGATGGGTGATGGAAGAACTTATGAGTACACAGTCGCTCTCCGCGCCGTCACCAGTGTCGATGGGATGACCGCCGACTGGGCCCGAGTCCCATCGGATTTTCTGGCAACAGTTTCCAATCGTATCACCAACGAATTGCGCGGGATCAACCGTGTGGTTTATGATATCAGTTCTAAGCCTCCTGCTACCATCGAATGGGAGTGAGCCGTTGTCGTTTGATCGGCCACCCCAAAACCCTAACACCATTGTTCGTCATCCATGATAGAACTTCGAAACGTCACAAAGAAATTCGGCAGCTTCACGGCTGTTGATAACATCTCGCTTGTCGTTCCGGCTGGAGAATTTTTTGGATTCCTGGGGCCGAATGGCGCGGGGAAGACGACGACCATCAAAATGATGGCGGGCCTTTTTGCTCCCACCAGCGGACAGATCCTCATGAATGGATACGACGTGGTGAAGAATCCGATCGAGGCGAAGTCGTTTACATCGTACGTTCCCGATCAACCCTTTTTGTACGACAAGTTGACGGGTCGGGAGTTCCTCTATTTCATCGGTGGGTTGTACAAAATGGACAAAAAGGCAATCGCGAAAAAGATCGAAGAGGTCATCGAACACTTTGACATCGGCGAATGGGTCGACAAGAGAACGGAAGATTACTCGCAGGGAATGCGCCAACGGGTGACCATTGCTGCGGCTCTCGTCCATGAGCCGAAAGCCTTTATCATTGACGAACCGATGGTGGGACTGGATCCGAAGAGTGCCAAAATTGTCCGTGAAACTCTCAAGATGATGGCACGCCAGGGGGTAAGCATCTTCATGTCAACCCACAGCCTTCCCACCGCCGAGGAACTCTGTGACCGGGTCGGATTCATAAAAGACGGACGGCTTGTGTTTCTGGGAACCCAGGAGAGTCTCCAGACGTACAAGCAGAAGTTTGACGGCAAGTTTGAATCGCTCTTCCTCGAGCTCACCAAATAGAGGGTCTTGCTCTCGATGTCGACGTTTTTTCACATCCTGAAGTACAAACTGCTTTCGTTCGTGAAAGCGACATTCGATCGAAAGATGGTCTCGGCTGTCCGGGGCATCGGTTCGCTCATCGTGTTCGGGACGTTTGCGGTCGCCGCATTCGCCCTTTCGTTTGCCATCACACGGTTCGTCGAGCCGCAGGTTGGCCTCGAAGTGTTTCATCGCATCGTTTCCATGACGTTTTTCGTCCTGTTTGTTTCCGTCAATATGGGCAACATTATCGTCTCCTACGCGACGTTGTACAAGTCGTCCGAAGTGGGATACCTCTTCACGAAGCCCGTCTCCTTCACCCAGATCTTCATCTTGAAATTTCTGGACAACTTTCTCTACAGTTCTTCGACATTTTTCCTTCTGGTGTTCATGGCCTTGTTGGGCTACGGGACGTACTTTCATTATGCCTTGTACACCGATCTCGCGGTGATGTTTTTCGTCTTCATGCCGATGCTCTTTCTCTCGGCGTGCATCGGTGTTCTCATCCTGATGTCGTTGGTCAAAGTCGCAAGTCAATTCGGCTTCAGAAAGGTCGTCACCGGACTGGCGCTTTTGTATATTGTGATCGTCGCTCTCTTCTTCAAGTTTTCGAATCCGATCACGATGCTGGAGGGGGCCGCAAAATTCCGCCCGGGTTCTCTCGCTTCGTCTGGAAGTGGCGGCGGTGGAATCATGTCATTGCTGCCGAACAACATCGCTTCGAATGTTCTATACTACATTTCGAAAAAGAGCCCTTTTCTCGCCTTCAGCGAAACGGCGCTCATGCTTCTGATGACGGCGATGATGTTTACTGTCGTTCTCTACGTCGGGAAGCGTTTCTACTATCGAACCTGGCTCATGACGTTTGAATTTCAGGCAAAAAGCAACACGGTGAAGTCCGGGCAAAAGGTGAAGTTTTTTGATTTTCGGAAGCCATCCCGATTGCCATCGCAATTGGAGGTGCTCGTGAAGAAGGAGTACTTCCAGTTTTTCCGGGAAACAAGTCAGTGGTTGCATCTGGCGCTCCTTCTCGTTCTCGTTTTCGTCTTTGCGATCAGCATCCGGAATCTCAATGTGACTCTTCGCGTGACGGAGATTCAGACAGTAGGCTATCTCATTCTCTATGCGTTCGCGGGATTCCTCAGCTGTTCTCTGGCGTTGCGGTTTGTCTTCCCCTCAATCAGCATGGAGGGGAAAACATTCTGGACTCAGTTGAGCGCCCCGATCAAGCTCAGGAAGATCTTTTTTCTCAAGTTGGCGATCGGGATCGTCCTTGTACTCCTGCCCGCACTTCTCACGGCAGTGTTTTCCAACATCCCGTTTGTGAAAATGACGGAGCGTCGTCCGCTGCTCATGTATTTTGGCGTGTACAGTGCGTTTTGGGTTACCCTGACACTCGTATCACTCAATCTTGGGTTGGGAGGATTTTTTGCAAACTACCAGGAGAAGAACCCCATCCGAGTGGCCTCCTCCCAGGGAGCAACGCTCACGTTCTTGGTCTCCCTCGTCTATCTCGTCAGTCTCGTCTCCATTGTTATCATTCCCCTGCGCGACTATTTCCAGTCATTGTTCCAATTCCTGCCATTCGACATGAGCATCATCGTCGCTCCCGGTACGACGCTGGCGATGCTCTCGGCAGGTCTCAGCGCTTTCGCACTCGTGGTCGGGTATCGTTCTCTGCAAAGGGATTTTTGATTGCTATTCAGCGCGTCAATTTCTATCTTCTGCCAGTATGATTGACGAACCGACACTCTCCCAGTGGCTGGATCAGGCTCGAACGCTGGTTGAGGAGCAGAAATTTCTCCATGCGCTGCAGTTGTATTACAAGATAACCGCCGCCTCACCGTCGCTCGACATTGCATGGGTTGAGCTCGCCTACGTTCAGTACGAACTCAAACAGTATCCCGCTGCGGAAAAGACCCTGCTCAAAGCTGTCTCGACGAGCGAACAACCGCAGGAGATTCTCTTCCTCGTCGGAAATCTTTACCTCAAGCTCGGTCAGTATCCCAAGGCGCTCACGTTCTACAAGAAACTTCTGGGAGAGCAACAATCGTTGACGAAGGATTTGCGTGCTCACCTGAATTTCAACACAGCGTTGGCGTATTATTATCGAGACAACATTCGGCTGGCGGAGATCCACTTTCGGGCTACCCGCAGAATCGATCCGCGATTTCCGAAAATCAACGAGTCGTTGGGTGAGCTGCTCCTGAGGCGTGGAGCTCTCGCTGAGGCTGCCGAATGTCTGAAGGACGCCGTAGCCCATGAACAGTACAGCTGGATCGGGCACTACATGCTCGGCACTGCCTATGCCAAGATGTATGATTGGCGACGGGCCCACGACGAATTTGTCCTCGCCGTTGAGATGGATCCCAATGAACCTCGGGCCTGGATGATGTGCGGAGAATCCCTGCTTGCTCTTCATAAGCTTGACGAAGCAGAACGATACCTTCGCAAGGCGCTCGAGCTGAATCCACAATTGACGGATGCCGTTGTCGACTTCGGCTTTCTTTTCCTTCGCCGTGGAGACGCTCAGCGTGCCCGTGAGTTCTTTGAGCAGGCGCTGCAGCTGGAACCTCATCACTCGAGAGCTCTTCAGGGAACTCGTGAATTGAAGCTCACTCAGAATCCGCAATCATGAACAAAGAATGATCGTGCGCAATTTCTTCGTTGTTTCCTTTCTGGTCGCTCTTCTGTTCTTCGCGTCAACGACACCTGCAACAGCAGCGACGGCCGTTGATGACAGCGTGCTCTACAAGCCTGCAGTCGAACGCAGTTTCCAGCAAGCATTGAACCTCTTTCGAGGCACGCGCTACGCTGAAGCTCGCGCATTGTTCGAACAAATCGTCGACCTGCCGGGGACCAATCACCGTACGAGCGCTTCGTTTTTGATGGCGGCAAAGTCCCGGTATCATCAGGGCGAATACGCCGCGTCTGTTGTACTGCTGCAGGCATTTCTTGAACGCTTCGAGCGCTCCGAGTATCTGGACGATGCTCAATACACTCTTGCCCTGGACTACTATCAGCTCGAACAGTATCGGGAATCCGCGCGAGCATTCCTCAAGGTTCGGCAGACGTCTCCCGATCCGCTTCTCGCTGCCCGGGCAGTAAAGATGCTGGGTCTTGTCGCACAAGAGAATCTCGACAGTGAAGAAGTGCGCGAGCTTCTGGCTGAAGCGAATCAGACAGAGACGAAAGCCCTGCTCACCGTCCGCCTGGCGCAAAAAGTTCTGCAGACAGGCGATGCCCGCGGGACACGTGAACTCCTGAGCACCATCCTGGGATTACCGGATACGCTCTCGGCCGTGGTGGAAGCCCGTCAGTTGATGAAGAAAATCGACCAGAGCGGCGTTGTGAGGATTGGAGTCGTCTTGCCGCTGACGGCGAAATCGGACGAATCGCTTGTTCACGGAGTTGGTGAGGAGTTGTTGGATGGTATCCGTCTCGCGACGGACGAGTATAACGCAGAGTCGATGCCAAAAGTGAACATCGAACTTCGCGATTCCGAACGTGATGCAGGAGTGGCGGCGCGTCAAGTATCAGAGCTCAGCTCTGATAGTCAGATTCTCGCTATTCTCGGTCCGGTATTCAGTAATGAAGCGATAGCAGCAGCAGAGATCGCGAACAGGAGAGGGGCTCCTCTCCTGACGCCGACGGCCACCGCGACGGGTATTGCATCCATCGGAAAATATGTGTTCCAGGCAAATCCAGATTTTGTGACTCGCGGACGCGCGATGGCGCAGTATGCGACGCTTGAGAGAGGTGCTCATCGATTTGCGATTCTTGCTGCATCTGACAGTGCGGACCGTTCGACGACGGAAGCGTTCATCCGGGAGGTGCTGGATCTCGGCGGACAGATTGTCGACGTGCAGTACTACAAACCGGGTCAGACCGACCTTCGGGACGAGCTGACAGCAATGCGGCAACGAGGGTTGGAGCTCACCGAACCGATTGTCATCAATTTCGGCGCGAAGGCTCGACCCGCGGATCTTAAGAAGGTGGCAAACTGGGGTGTCCCTCAGTATGTCATCGATTCTCTGGTGACATCGAACAGTGTGGCAACGGTTGAATCTCTCTTTGGAAACAACGGGAGGCGCGTCGCTGATTCGATGAAGATCCCGACCCAACGCATCAGGGCAAAATACGACAGTCTTGGAATGCCGGTCGCCGCGTTTGATGCGATTTTTCTTCCCATCTCATCCCTGGAGGAAATTGGCATCGTTACTTCGCAGTTGAGGTACTTCAATTTCCAGGCGCAACTCCTTGGAAATGGCAACTGGTACGAGCCCAACGAACTCGAGCAGCAACGGCAGTACTGTAATGGGATCATCTTCACGGCAGATACCTACTGGGATGAGATCAACCAGCAGTATCAACAGTTCACAAAGCAATTTCGACTCAAGTTCTCAAAAGATCCTACCAAGAATTCCATGATCGGATATGATTCGATGAAGCTTCTCTTGAATGCAATCCGTCAGGGTGCGAGGAGGCGCGAAGAAATTGCTTCCATGCTTGGCAGCTCCCAGACTTTTCAAGGCATTCACTCGAAGATTTCTCTTGGCTCAAGCAGAGTCAATTCCTGTCTTACCATCCTCCAGTTCAAGAACAGGTCCATCAAGAAAATCGGTGAGATTGATGTGAGTCGAAAGACGATCATCGGCACCGACGAGCAGCGGTGAAATCCCAACAGCGAAACCTCCGTGGTGTTTTTGAGCCATCGCACTACCATACGACCATCAAACAATGGCCTGAAGGGGAGCGACCGCGCGAAAAGATGATGAAGCATGGTTCTGCGGCGCTGACGGATGCCGAGCTCCTCGCCATTCTCATTCGAACCGGATCGAGGGGTGCGACAGCGGTCGATCTTGCAAAGAAGCTACTTTCCGAACGGCGGACGCTTCGGGACCTGGCACGAATGTCGGTGGTGGACCTTGGCCAGCTAGGAATCGGCCGGGTGCGCTCGGCTGCCATCGTTGCCGCCTTTGAACTCTGCAGGAGGATGCCCGCGAGCGGAGGATCAGAGCGGCCGACCTTTCGCGCACCTGAAGATGTCACCATCGTTTTTCTTCCGAAGCTTCGGGACCTCCAGCACGAGGAGTTCTGGGTATTGCTGCTCTCAACGTCAAACCAGTTGATTCGTGAGATCCGGATCACCAGTGGCACGCTGAACTCATCTCTTGTTCATCCCCGAGAATGCTTCTCGGAGGCTCTGAAAGAGAAGGCAGCCAGCGTGATTTTTGTTCACAACCATCCCAGCGGGAATCCTGAGCCAAGTCAGGAGGATCTTTCGATCACGAGGCAGTTGACGGAGGCGGGGAAGATACTCGGGATACCGGTGTACGATCATATCGTGGTCGGCGGCGCGCAATTTGTCAGTTTTGCTCAGCGCGGCTTGCTCTGAAATCCGTCGTTAAAAAATAGTCGGAATTATATACTTGACAAACCCACGTTTATTTTGTATATTACTGGTGAACAAAGACAACGGAGTTCACCATGAAAAAGACCTCGGAAAAACCCTTCAATTCTCTCCTTGATGTCGTCAAGCGATTCCCGGACGAGAAATCTTGTCGCGAATATCTTGCTTATGCGCGATGGGGCGATCTGCCTATTTGCGTTCACTGCGGATACACGGAGAAAATCTATCGCATCAATGACGGCAAACTCTACAAGTGCGCCAAGTGTCGGAAGCAGTTCACAGTTCGCGTTGGAACGATCTTCGAGGACTCCGCTCTTCCCCTGCAAAAGTGGTTCATGGCGATCTATCTTTTGACAGCACACAAGAAGGGCATTTCCTCTGTGCAGCTTGGTAAGGATATTGGCGTAACTCAAAAGACCGCTTGGTTCATGCTTCATCGGATTCGATACGCCGTCAGAACCAAGACGTTCAACAAGAAACTCTCTGGTACAATTGAGGCAGATGAAACCTATGTCGGCGGACACGGGCATAAAGCCGGACGCGGTTCTGAGGCCAAAACTCCCGTATTCGGAATGGCACAACGTGGCGGGGATGTTGAGGCACAAGCCGTCACGCGAGTAAACATGGAAACGCTGGTACCAATATTGAATGAACGCGTTGATTCTGATTCGACGATAATGACAGACGAATGGAAGGCATACCAGAAACTTGGTCGGCGTTTCAAATCGCATCAGCACGTCAACCACAATAGAGGCGAATACGCTCGCGGCGATGTTCACACGAACACAATCGAATCCTTCTGGTCGATGCTCAAGCGCGGTATTTACGGTATCTATCATCATGTCAGCCCAAAGCATTTAGATAAGTACGTTGACGAATTTGAGTTTAGGTGTAACTCTAAGCATGTTGCAGATGCCCGAAGATTCGGATTGATGCTGAACATCTGTCAAGGCAGATTGACTCATGAACAACTCATCGGATCATAATAACGCGAACCAAAAGAACGCCGACAGCGAACCCGAGTCCGAAAAGAAGAGTAAGAAGTCGGATAAGTCCGTTCTGAGTAAGTTCTACGGTCTTTATAATACGCTGACCGGGGTTGCTGGCGTCTTGGCCGTTGTTGCTGGCGTCTTTATTCATGGTATCCTCGCTACAATCTTTCTCGTCATTGGTGTGATTCTTTTCCTATTCGCAGTCCATGTCGAACTTGATGAACACGTCGAAAAGCCAACTTGGTTTGTAACTCCACTCATTGGACTGGTCTTGTTATTCGGTTATCTCTTCCAGCCTAAGAACGAAACCATTGTAGCACCACAAAATTCACCAATGAGAATAGTGCCAAACCTTCCAACCAAAGATTCCCCGATAAATAGACATGACTCCATCCCTTCAGTCGAACGAAGACAACCCGAGAGAATCGCAAAGGCTTATCCCGGCTTTAAGAGCTTAGATGTCACCATGCCGCTCTCAGAAGGAAAAGAATTTCATGTCGAAATCATGATATACAATTTTGGAGACGCAGCCGCACTCGATTTCAAGTGTGATGTTCATTTGGCAATCCTATCAAGAGCAGAACTGAAAGATGTTGTTCCTAAGAAATACCGCTTTGTAAGCGCTCCCGTGGACCTCCTACCAAAACAATCAATCGCCGCGGGTGTCGGATACCCCCCAAGCAGAGTAACACCCGAGCTACTCAGGGCGGTATCCAACGAAGAATACTCCATCGTCCTGTGGTGTGTCATGGAATACAAGGATGAAGCTGGAAGACTATGCAGACCAAAACCCATCATCCGCCGATATTTTAGCGTATTGAACAACTTTACGTTTCCTCCAGAGCCATAGCAATGCGATGCCCAGAATGCGGAGATTGAAATGAAGAAGATCAAACCCATTGCCACCATAACGACCAAGCGCGAGAAACCCCCAAAACTCGAAATGAGCTTCCAAGAGGCAATGCTCCGGATCGTCCGCGTGCCACCACCACTGAAGAAGTGACCTAAAAACGTCTTAGTGAAATTCATGCCTTTAGCCTTCGTTTCATGGGTGGGTCAAGTAAGTAGTCCCGAAAATAGTTAACACCTAGGGTTTTTCTTGACTTTTGCGGCTGTAATCTGTATCATTCTAAGGATTGTGATTGCTGAATGCCAGACGTTGCATTGAAACCATAGGAGAGGTTCTCATGAAGAAATCATTTGCTGGTCTATTTGTTGCAGGTGCGTTGCTCGCTATGATGGCAACCGGCTGCGCGAGTAAACCCAGTGCCGCGGAACTCAAGCAGCTGGAGGACCTGAAGGCTGAGGTATCGTCATTACAGCGCGAGATCGCGGCAAAGGAGTCGGAGAAGGCTGCTCTGATGCAAGCTATCGCCGACAAAGCGGCACAACTCGCCCAATGCGAGAAAGAAAAAGCGCTGGTTCAAGAGCGTTTGAAAGGCATGTAGTCTAAGGCCCAATACCAAGGAGAATGACAATGAAAGTTCTGAATCGTGTAATCCTCGTGGCGGCCTTAGCGCTGTATGTTTCTTCCTATGCCGCCGCACAGGAGATGACCAAAGAAGAGTGGCAGAAGCAGATGACGGAGCTGACTGCGACTCGCAATGATTTGAAAGCAAAGCTGACCGCCCTGCAGACTGGAATCGACAAGCTGAAGCAAGAAGATGCCGACAAAGCAGCAGCGCTCAAGAAATGCAATGATGACATCATGGCGCTCGTTGGGGCCGACGCAGCTTCGGAGCGCGCGTTTGCAGCCAAACTGGATGAGATCGACGCGAAGATCAATGAGCTTTCCCGGCTCTCAAACCAGGATCTCTGGGCTCGCAAGGGTGAAGTCGATGGTGTTCAGAAGGCTCTGGACGAAGTGAAGAAGAACAAGATGAGTGTTCTGCCGAAGTACTACGATCGTATCAAGGAAGAGCAGAACAGGATCGATGCACTTCGCAAGACACTCGAATCCGCTCAGATGCAGATGACCTATACGGTCGGCACGTGGGCGAAGGATCGTGATTGCCTCTGGAATATTGCGAAGAAGCCGAAGATCTATGACAATGCATTCCTGTGGCCAAAGATCTGGCAGGGCAACAAGGACAAGATCAAGAATCCGGATGTGATCAAGAAGGGACAAGTACTGACTATTCCTCCGAAGGCAGATTTGTCGAAGGAAGAAAAATCAGCTGCACGATCATACTGGAACAAAAAGAGCGCTGCAGCGGAACCTACCGCCCCAGCGAAGAAGTAATAGGGAGATCTTACTCCGAAGATTGTTGATCATCCAAGAGTATATCTATCGACACGCCCTCACCGCACGCTGTGCGGCTGTGAGGGCGTTTCGTTTTTTCTGAAGCGTGTGACGAAGGAGGCGTGACCATTGGCTGAACGGAAAGTCCTACTGGCAGGTGTCGATGCTGTACAGTTGCTCGGATTCAATGATGCAAATCTTCAAATCATTGAGGATCGATTTGGTGCGACGATCACGGTGCGAGGAGATCTGCTCACCGTTCGCGGTTCGGAAAATGATACACGAAAGATTGAGAAGGTCTTCAAAGAACTTATCTACATTCTTAACAAAAACGGGAATCTCGCCCCGAATGACGTCGACACGGTCATCGATCTGGTGACGGTCAACGGTTCATCGCCGGAGACAACGGGGGAAGTCGCGACGGAAGACTCCGACTACGCGATCCTCTACACCAAGGTCGGCATCATCAAGCCCCGAACTCCCGGGCAGAAGAATTACGTTCAGCAAATTCGTCGCAATGATATCGTCTTTGGGATCGGACCCGCCGGTACCGGAAAAACATATCTGGCAGTTGCGATGGCCGTTGCTGCGCTGAAGAACCGGGACGTCACCAAAGTCGTTCTCGCCCGCCCGGCTGTCGAGGCAGGGGAGAATCTTGGATTTCTTCCGGGCGACCTGCAGGACAAGGTCGATCCCTATCTTCGACCTCTGTATGATGCGCTCGATGACATGCTTTCCGCCGAAAAGATGAAGAGCTACATGGAGAAGCGCATCATCGAAATAGTTCCGTTGGCCTACATGCGATGCCGGACTCTCCACAATGCTTGTGTCATCCTCGACGAGGCTCAAAATGCCAATGCGATGCAAATGAAGATGTTCCTGACTCGATTGGGGGCTCACTCCAGGGCAGTTGTTACAGGGGACGTCACGCAAATAGACCTGCCGAGTTCGACCGTTTCAGGATTGGTGCAGATTCAGGAAATTCTGAAGTCGATCCAAGGCGTGGGATTTGCCTACTTTGATCGGAACGATGTGGTTCGTCACAGGCTGGTGAAAGATATTATTGACGCGTATGACAGGTTCAAGGCGGGAAGCAACGGCGGAACAAAGAGTGCAGAGCCAGCGTCTCTTCCGAGAACTCCCAAATAGCCGTCAGCGCGATTTCGGCTTCTTCTCCAGCTTCTTTCCCTCATTCCAAATGGCATCCATTTCCTCGAGCGTCGAGTGCTCGAGTTTCTTCCCTCGTTTGCGGATCTCGTCTTCGATGTTCTGAAATCGCTTCGAGAACTTTCGCGTCGATGCGTTCAATGCACTTTCAGGATTGACCTTGAGGAACCGCGCATAGTTGACAAGGGCGAACAGCAGATCGCCGAATTCCTCCTCCAGGTGGTCGTGTGAATGTTTGGCTTCCGCTTCATGAAGTTCATCAATTTCTTCGACAACCTTTTCCCAAACATCCGCCTTCCGTTTCCAATCGAATCCGACCTTCGATGCCTTTTCCTGCAGTCTGTGCGCCCGGAGGAGCGAAGGCATTTTCTTGGGGACGCCATCCATCAATGAAGTTCGACCTTCCGTCAGTTTAATTTTCTCCCAATTGTTTTTGACATCGTCTGAGGATTTGACCTTGGTGTCGCCAAAAACGTGAGGATGACGGCGAATGAGTTTTGCGCTCGATGCTGAGACAACGTCGTTGATCGTAAACGCCTTCTCTTCCTCGGCCATCACGGAATGGAGCACGACGTGGAGGAGCAAGTCTCCGAGCTCCATTTTCAGTTCCTCAAGATCGCTCTGGTCAATGGCCTCGACAACTTCATAGGCCTCCTCGATGAGGCTGTGGCGGATTGACTGATGGGTTTGTTCCCGGTCCCACGGACATTCCTTCCGAAGTCTTCGAACCACGGCGACATATTCGGAAATGAGGGTTTCGATACTTTTGTTCGCTTTCTTCAATGGCTTCTCCTTCTTGGCGTTGAATCATAAGGAAAAGGGGGAGGATAATCAACGTTCGTTGAGTTCGGATGCTTGGGCGGATCAAGTCGAATTGGGGGGCGGCTCCCTGATCTGATTGGAGAGAAAAGAGCCGTTGTTTTTTTGGCGCTTTCTGCTTATCTTTTTTAGCGGATTCGGGGCTGTAGTCCCAGAGTTGCCTACGCCTGCCTGCGTCCCGAAGGACACTTTGGCACATAGGAGCGCAGTGAGCGGCTGCATCTTCGAGGATCTCCTGCTCCTGTCCCGATGTCTGGGATCCCGCCTCTTCTGAATGATTGTTGTGGCGGGAAAAGCAGAACCGTCGAAGAGGGGACTCAGTTTGGGCCCAGGGTGTTATCTTACTTATACTTGGGGCTGTAGCTCAGTTTGGGAGAGCGCTTCGTTCGCAACGAAGAGGTCGTCGGTTCGATCCCGATCAGCTCCACGAGCTAGTGAATTGGTGAATGGTTAATTAGTTAAATGGAGACAATGATCCACGTGAATCAGGTTTCCAATTAACCAATTACCTACTCACTAATTAACCAGAACTTTACAAATTCGGAGCATCTCGTTTGTCTTTTCTTCGAGTCTTGAGGTCAAGTCCTGTGCAACAAGGCGTTGCTCAACCCCGCCAGGTCCGGAAGGAAGCAACGGTCGGCAAAGAGTTTTGTGTGACACAGGGGTGCTTGACCTCTTTATATTTGTTGCGGTCGGTGGAACCGATTGCTTCAGAACGTACAGCCCGCCTCGTTGGCTTTTCGCCTCCATCCGAAGGGTGAATAGAAACCAGGCCCCATAATCCATGGTACTTATTTCATTCCAACTACTCACTTTCATCGTCACCACTAGTCTTGCACTTGTGTGGACAATGCCCCGTCGCGCTCTCTGGGCGGACAGGGTGGCCTCGCCGTATGTTTCCAACCGGCGGGCCGGCCCGACTACATCCTTTCGGGCTCAACGATATGGTCGATCTGGACGGTTGCATACACAGTTTTTTCCCTGCGGCTGTTCGCCGCGCCAAATGGGGCTTCGTCCATCATCGTCTGTTGCGTTGCATTTCGTCTCTATCGAGTGGGGTCTGAGGTGGTCAGAGCTCCTTTATGAAAAAAGAAATTGTTATCAACTCCACGGCGAACGAACACCGTATCGCCATTCTTGAAGACGGCAAGCTTGCCGAGCTTTTTGTTGAAACCCCGGGTAAAGAACGAATGGTTGGGGATATTTACTTTGGCAAAATTGCCAAAGTCATGCCCGGCATTCGCGCTGCGTTCATCGATATTGGCCTCCAGCAAGACGCCTTTCTCCACTTCTCCGATGTAGGATCTTCGCTCTCCGAGTATAACGCGCTGTTCGACGACGAGGATGACGACGAGGAGGAATCCCCAGCTTCGGAATCCGCGCCACCGGCTACGGAGGGCGGCGTTGTTGCCCCCCCTCAGACCGTAACTGCGCCTCATCAACATGAATCCAGAAGGGGAGGACCGCACAACGGAGGATCGGAGAGGTCTGCGAGGGATGTGAACCTCCAAAAAGGGCAGGAAATTATTGTCCAAATCACCAAGGAGCCTGTCGGAAAAAAGGGCGTCCGGGTTACCTCCGAGATTTCCTTGCCCGGCCGCTTCCTCGTTCTGCTTCCCTTCGATGGAAAAGTCGGAGTGTCAAAGAAACTTACCGACTTTAAGGAGAAGCGCCGTCTGCGCAAGGTCGTCCGTTCCATTCTCCCGGCGGGATTCGGCGCAATTATCCGGACCGTGGCAGAAGGGAAGGAAGACAGCCTGATTCGCCAGGATCTTGAAGAACTGATCCGGGTCTGGTCAAACATACAGAAAGCGGTGAAGGCAGAGAAGCCGCCTGCCCTCGTATACAAGGATATGACCACCACATCCAGTGTCATTCGCGACTTGTTTGGAGATCGCGTGGAACGCGTTGCCGTTGACGACAGGAAACTCTTCAAAGAGATCAAGGCCTATGTGCAGTGGATGTCTCCTGATATGCTCGATCGTCTGGAGCACTATAAAGGAAAAGAGCCCATCTTCGACAAGTACGGTGTGGAAAAGGATATTCAGACGCTGATGAGCAAAAAGGTCTGGCTCAAGAGCGGAGGATATATCTTCCTTGAGAAAACCGAGGCGATGACGGTCATCGACGTCAACAGCGGACGTTACGCAGCAAAAAAAGAGCAGGAATTGAATTCCCTCAGGACGGATCTCGAGGCATCGCGCGAAATTACCCGCCAGCTTCGGCTCAGGGACATCGGGGGAATCATCGTCATCGATTTCATCGATCTTGACGATGAGAAGAACAGGAAGAAAGTCTACGATGAAGTGAAGAAGGAACTCAAACGCGATCGCGCGAAAGCAACGGTCCTCCCCATGACGGAATTCGGACTGATGCAGATCACCCGCCAGCGTATTCGTCAGAATGTTCAGATGAGCTTCAGCGATGCGTGCCCCACATGCGGTGGGACCGGAATGGTTCAATCGAAAACGACCACCTTGAATCAGATTGAACGCTGGATTAAGCGGTTCAAATCCGAATCGAGAGAATTTCGTCTACAGCTGAAAGTCAACCCGAACACCGGGTCGTATCTCACTCAGGGTACCATCAGCAGGCTGACGAAAATCATGTTCAAGTTCTTCGTTAAAGTCAAAGTGGTGCCGGATCAGACCATGGCGATGGACGAGTTCCGGTTCATCTCGGTCAAACAGGATAAAGACATTACCGAACAATACCGGCTGTAATTCTTTCGTGAGGGTGCTGCCATGAAGTTCTTCATCGATACCGCGAACATCGCAGAAATCAAAGAAGCGGCGAGCATGGGAGTGCTCGACGGGGTTACGACCAATCCGAGCCTTGTCGCGAAAGAGGGCAAAGACTTCCGCAAGCTGCTTGAAGAAATATGCGCGATTGTGGACGGACCCATCAGCGCCGAGGTGATCTCCACGGACTTCGACGGGATTATGAAAGAGGGCCGGGATCTCTCGAAGATCCACAGGAACATTGTCGTCAAAGTGCCCTTGATTAAAGAGGGACTCAAGGCGGTCAAGGCCCTGAAGTCTGAGGGAATTCGCACCAATGTCACTCTCTGCTTCTCACCGACGCAGGCATTGGTTGCGGCGAAAGCAGGGGCGTACTTTATCAGCCCCTTCATCGGACGGCTCGATGATGTAAGCACCAACGGTATGGAACTTATCCGCCAGATCGTTACGATCTATCGGAACTACAAGTACGATACTCAGGTACTGGTTGCGAGCGTGCGGCACCCGCTGCATGTTGTGGAGGCGGCAATGATCGGTGCTGATGTCTGCACGATTCCGTTCAAAGTTATTGAACAACTCATCAAGCACCCACTCACAGACATCGGACTCCAGAAGTTCCTGGAGGATTGGAACAAGAGCCAGAAGAAATAGCCATGAAGAAGACACCGTTTACGGAAATCCATCGCTCCCTGGGAGCGAAGCTCGTGGAGTTTGCGGGGTTCGAGATGCCGGTTCAGTACAGCGGCATTATCGATGAGCATCTCGCAGTTCGAAACAGGGTTGGCGTTTTTGACGTTACTCACATGGGAGAGTTTATTGTTCGCGGAAAAGATGCAGCTGCTTTTCTTCAGAAGATGACCGTCAATGATGTGTCGAAGTTGTACGAAGGACGCGTACAGTATTCCGCTATGTGCTACGACAATGCAGGGATCGTAGACGATCTCTTGATCTACCACTGCGGAGATCACTACATGTTGGTGGTCAATGCGTCGAACGCCAAGAAGGATTTCGACTGGCTCACGTCACATCTCGAAGGAGATGTGACATTGACCGACCGGAGTGACGAATTCTCGCTTCTCGCGGTCCAAGGGCCGCAGTCACTCGCCACGCTGAAAAAGATTACTGATGTCGACCTGTCCGCGATGGAGTATTATCACTTCAAGACCGGACGGTTGGCGGGTGAAGAGATGATCATCTCCCGGACAGGCTACACCGGAGAGCTGGGGTTCGAGTTGTATTTTCGGTGGGACGATGTTGCTGCAAAAAAGGTATGGGATGCTATCTTTGCTGCTGGGAAAGAATTAGGGATTACTCCGATCGGACTCGGAGCCCGTGACACCCTTCGGCTCGAAATGGGATACTGCCTGTATGGCAATGACATTGATCAGACAACACATCCCCTCGAAGCCGGACTTGCCTGGATCACGAAAATGAACAAGGGCGATTTTGTGGGGAAGAGTGTCATGGCGAAGGCGAAAGCGGAAGGCCTTCGAAGAAGTCTCGTCGGGTTCACGCTGTCCGAAAAAGCTGTCGCCCGGCACGGCTATCCGTTGATGGCCAACGGAAGCGAAGTCGGTCACGTTACGAGCGGCACGTTTTCTCCCTCACTCGAACGGGCCATCGGACTCGGCTATGTGTCAACCGGAAATGACCGTGAGGGGAACACCATCACCGTGGGAATTCGCGGCAAAGAGGTTCCGGCAACTATTGTGAAGATACCCTTTTTGAACAAATCGTAAACTGGGGCAGGTTGTTCACGCATGAAAATTGACATTTGCTTTGATCCTTTTGAACTCGACGAGCTGGAATTGCGCGGCAAGAACATCATTGTCATCGATGTGCTCCGTTCGAGCACCACGATCGCCGTCGCTCTGAACAACGGTGCGCGCGAAATCATCCCCGTCGAAAGCATTGAGAATGCCGTCAAGATCTCCGGAAGTCTTTTCGGCGATGTGACGCTGCGCGGCGGTGAACGCAACGGAAAAATCATCCAGGGCTTCAACCTTGGGAATTCGCCGCTGGAATACACGGAAGCGACGGTGAAGGGTAAGTCGATCATCTTCTGCACGACAAACGGTTCGGTGGCTATGTACAAGAGCCGTTTTGCTCAGAATCTTGCCATCGGCTCCTTCGTGAATATCACCATGGTCATCGACTTCATCAAGGAGATCCAATCGGATTTCCTCATCATTTGTGCCGGGAGGGCGAACACCGTCAGCAATTTCAGCCTCGAAGACACAGTGTGCGCAGGCATGATTGTTCAAAAGCTCTCAGCTGACAAAGAAATCAAGCTTGAACTCACTGACTCGTCGCTGGCATCGCAGGCACTCTACAAAACCTACGGCAAGGCGCTTCTGAAGTTAATGAAAAACACTGAGCATGGACGGTATCTCGTCGAAATCGGATTCGTTGAGGATATCAAGGTAGCCGCCGCGATCGATTCCTATCCGGTGTTGCCGGTGTTAAACGGCAATGTCATCAAGCTCCGGCGTGAAGAGATAAAACCTGCAGAAAACGAATCAGCGCCATCCAAGGGGAACGGCTAACTGCCCGCGAATCCGATGCCCGAACAAAATCCAGCCAAAGATTCGCAGAAGAAAAAGAACCCTGATCGTCGTCGACAGATCTGGTCGTTCATGGGTATCGTTTTTTCGTTCATGCTTCTGTTGAGTCTCGTTTCGTACACACCTGCTGATCAGGCGAACGGACAAGTGCGGGTTCTGGATCTCTGGAAGGTCGTCACGCCTGATGAAGCATTGCAGGCGAAAGCCGACCGGACGCAAAACCTGCTCGGCCTCCTGGGCGCTATCATCTCCAATTGGTTTATCAATTCGACCATCGGCTACGCAATCATCATTTTGCCATTCCTCGGGCTCGCGTGGTCGTGGTACATCCTCCGCAAGAAAGATCTCCGCAAACTTATCCTCGCGACGAACTACGTCGTCGCAATCGCTCTTTTGTTTTCCGCGCTCATGGGATCCATTCGTCTCATCGGCGGAGTGCCGATGCTACCGATGGAATGGAGCGGGACGGTCGGCGATTTTGCTGCCAACACGTTGTATAAACTGATCGGATTAGTTGGGAGCTTCATTTTCCTCCTCGGACTCCTGACGGTCGTCCTGACGTTGTTGGTCGATCTCGACATTCAGCAGAGCTACGAACGCCTGCAAGAATGGCTCGCCAGGATTTGGGCTTGGGTTCAGAAGAAACGAGCCGGTTCGAAAATCGAAGTGAAGAAGGAAGAGGAATATCCGCTTCCACGGCGTACTGTTGAGATCAAGCGCGATCCGCAGGAGCATGTTCCGCCTCCTCCTGTGCCCAAGAGGATTCTCAACCGAGAGGACAAACCCCCGGCCGAACCTCCGATACTGCACGAAGAGGCTCCGGCGATCCCTGAGCTCGAAGGCGATGTTCCGCTGGATATCAACGCTCCAGTGAAAGAAGAGGAAGTGAATTTTGATGAGCGTGAGACTCCGGAAGATGTGGAAGAAGAGATCGATTACATTTTCCCATCCGTCGAACTTCTCGATGTCGCCCGCGGCTCGGAAGAGGTCAACGAGGACGAATTGAAGGCGAACGCCGAACTCCTCCGTTCAAAGCTGGCTGATTTCGGCGTCGAAATAGAAAGTGTTTCAGTGACTCCCGGACCGGTGGTGACGCTCTACGAAATTGTTCCGGCGACGGGAGTGAAGATCAGCAGGATTGAGAGTCTCCAGGACGATATCGCGCTCGCATTGAAGGCGAAGGGAATCCGGATCATCGCGCCGATACCGGGGAAGGGGACCGTTGGCGTTGAAATCCCGAATCACAACCCGGCGCTTGTTACGTTGCGAGGAATCATCAATTCATCCAGGTTTCGCGATTTCAAAGGGTTGCTGCCTCTGGCAATGGGAAAGACGATCACCGGAGAAGCATGCGTTGACGACCTTGCCAAGATGCCGCATCTTCTCATCGCAGGCGCAACGGGATCAGGAAAGAGCGTGGGCATCAACACGATCCTCACGAGTCTTATCTATCGATTGCATCCGAGCGACGTGAAGTTCGTTATTATTGATCCGAAGAAGATCGAGCTTTCACAATACGGGAAACTGCGCAATCATTATCTTGCTGTCTCGCCCGACATTGAGGAAGAGATCATTACGACACCGAACAATGCGGTGCTCGTCCTCAAGAGCGTGGAAATTGAGATGGAGAGGCGATATGACCGTCTTGCTGCGGCGGGTGTGCGGAACATTGCCGACTATAACGACAGGGTCAAGAGCGGCCGTCTCCACGACACAGAAACGATAAAACATCGTAAGCTCCCGTACCTCGTCATCGTGATTGACGAACTTGCGGATCTGATGATTACGGCCGCGCGCGAGGTCGAGGAGCCGATCGCACGACTGGCGCAGCTCGCCCGCGCCGTCGGAATACATCTTGTCCTGGCAACGCAGCGTCCGTCGGTCGATGTGATCACCGGCGTGATCAAAGCGAATTTCTCTGCGCGCATCGCGTATCAGGTCGCGTCGAAAATCGACTCCAGGACAATCCTCGACATGAACGGTGCCGATCAGCTGCTCGGGAATGGGGACATGTTGTATCTCGCAGCCGGAACTCCCAAACCAGTCCGTATTCAGAACGCATTCATCTCGACGGACGAAGTGGAGCGCGTTGTCAACCACGTTTCGAAACAAAAAGGATATAGCCATCCTACGATCCTTCCCTCCGTGTTCGAGAAGAAAAAGGGGGGTGGGGCGTCCGGCGGCGTGTCGACCGACGAGCTTTTCGAGGAGGCAGCGAAAACTGTGGTTCGTCATCAGCAGGGATCTGTTTCGCTTCTTCAGCGCAGGCTCAAAGTTGGATATTCGCGGGCTGCCCGTCTCATTGATGAACTCGAGGCGGCCGGCATTGTAGGACCATTTGACGGAAGCAAAGCGCGGGAAGTGCTTGTGGAAACCGACGCTGAGCTCGATGCAATTCTGAGGAATCTCTAATGCGTAAGCTTTGGACCATCCTGTTGTTGCTGAGCAGCACATTGGCATTCGGCCAGCAACGTGAATACACCGTCAAAGAAATCACGGACAAGCTCCAGAAGAAGTACGACTCTCTGCAGGATGCGACGGCGCATTTCACACAGCACGTAAAGTTCGGATTCTCGAAGATCGAGCAGAATTTCTCCGGAACACTCAGGATGAAGAGGCCGAACAAATATCGCGTCGAAACGGAGTATCAGACCCTCGTGACGGATGGGACCACCGTATGGTCGTACTCGCCCGTCAACAAGCAGGTTCTCATCGACCATTTCAAGGAGACGTCCGATTCATTCGCCCCTGAGCAGCTCCTGCTCAACCTCCCCGCAAACTTCTATGCAACCCTTGTCAACCAGGAGAAGAAAGGCGAAGCCACGTGGATCGCTCTGAAGCTTGTCCCGAAAGACGATCAGTCATTCATCAAGTCGATGAAAGTGTGGGTGGAGGAGGGATCCTGGGTTGTCCGCAAAGTTGAGATGCTCGACGTCAACGACACTGAGAAATCGTACACCGTTCAGGAGATCAAGATCAACACGGGTCTGAACAACGGAACATTTACGTTTACCGCACCGGCAGGGACAGAAGTCGTAGACTTGCGCTAATCAGAGACGCCACTCCATGCCACCACGACTCAAGAAGATTCTCCAGACGTTGATCGGATTTCTGATCGCAGCATTGTTTATGTACCTGGCGTTTCGCGGCGTCAGTCTGAAGGATCTCTGGGCTTCCCTCCAGGATGTCAATTATCTTTGGGTTGCTCTCCTCATTCCTATTGTGCTCATCAGCCACTGGTTGCGGGCCGTCCGATGGGCGTATCTCCTTGCCCCGGTGAAACCAAATATCCCCACGCGAAATCTCTTCTCGGCGGTGATGATTGGGTTCATGGTCAACAATGTCCTTCCACGTGTCGGAGAGTTTACCCGTCCGTTTGCTATTGGAAGGTCGGAAGGAATTTCTAAGAGTTCCGCGTTCGGGACCGTTGTCGTTGAACGCATCATCGACATGGTCACTTTTCTGTTCATCCTTTGTATCGCCCTTTTTCTCTCACCTCATTCGTTGGATCCGTTTTTCGACAACGTCGATGCCGTGAGGCCGTTGTTCTTCGTCGGCTCGGTCCTGTTCCTGGGAATATTCGTTCTGATGTTCTTCAAGGGCGAATCGCTGTTTCAGCTCCTCAGCGTTCTGAAACACATTGTACCGAAACGGTTCGAGTCCCGCTATCAGCAGCTTGTGGATTCATTTCTCACCGGTTTCGCCGTGACGAAGATGCGGAGCCAGATCCTGAGGATCGTTGTCTTGAGTCTGCTGATCTACTTTTTCTACGCACTGAGTTTGTATGTGCCGTTCTTCGCGTTTGCTGCATTGGCAGGTCATAATCTTGATTTTGGAGCGTCGGTCATTCTCCTCACGATCTCAACGATAGCATTCGCATTGCCTGCTCCCGGGGCCTTAGGGACCTACCATTCCTTTCTTACCGCGGCACTTATCCGATTGTATGGAGTCGATCCAGTGACTGCTTTGAGTTTTGCCATCATCACCCACGAAGCTGGTTACATCATCACGACGGTGGTGGGATTGTATTATTTCATCAAGGACCACATACGGTTTTCTGATGTGGTGAATGTCTCAAATGACAGCAAGGCGGTTTGACTTATGAAGCAAGTGACACAGCACAACAAGACAGGTTCAGTGCAGGTGGAGCAGGTTCCTCTCCCTGCTTTGAAGCCGGGGTTCGTTCTTGTGAAAACCCGTTACACTCTGATCAGTGCCGGAACTGAGCGGACGTCGATTACACAGCGGCGAGCTTCGCTCCTTGCCCGCGCGAAATCTCAACCCGACATGGTCCTCAAGGTCCTGGAACAGGTGAAACAGTACGGGCTGATTACAACTTATCGCCGCGTCATGAACAAGCTGGAGTCCACAGCTCCCATCGGTTACAGTGTTTCCGGGACAGTTATCGCGGTCGGAGGCAAGGACGTCTCCGTCAAAGCCGGTGATCGGGTGGCTTGTGCCGGAGCGACGTATGCCAATCATGCGGAATATGTTGTGGTCCCGCTCCATCTCTGCGCGAAAATTCCGAAGACGGTCACTTCTGAAGAAGCGGCGTACACAACCCTAGGAGCAATCGCGCTTCAGGGTGTGCGGCAGGTTGAACCCACGCTCGGCGAGTCAGTTGTCGTCATCGGGTTGGGGCTCCTGGGCCAGCTCACGATCCAATTGCTGAAAGCGAGCGGCTGTATCGTGATCGGAGTTGATCTGGACGAGACGACCCTGCAACTGGCCCGGGAATCCGGAGCAGACATTGCGGTTCGCCGGGATACGGGAGATATCAAAAATGTTATTCGGGCGGCCACGAGGGGGCTCGGCGCTGATGCTGTGATCATCACGGCGGCAACTCCGAGCAATGACCCTGTTGAGCTTGCGGGAGAGCTCTGCCGCGAGAAGGGCCGCGTTGTTCTTGTCGGAGATGTCGGTTTGAATCTACCGCGACCTCCATACTATGTGAAAGAACTCGACTTCAGGTTATCGCGCTCCCTTGGACCCGGCCGCTACGATCCGGAATATGAAGAGCGCGGCAAGGACTATCCCGCCGGATATGTCCGGTGGTCCGAAAACCGCAACATGCAGGAGTTCCTCCGATTGGTTGGAACGCATCAGGTCGATCTGCAGAAGCTGACGACCCACCGGTTCACCGTCGATGAAGCGCCGGCAGCCTACGCCATGATCACCGGGAGCAAATCGAAAAGACGTGAACATTATGTCGGCGTTCTTCTTGATTATGGCGATCGCGAATCCGAGTCCTTAGATGAAATGCCGCGAACGGTGAAGATCGCGACAAAACAGGATGTCTCAGCATCGGTCTCTGTGAAGATCGGTTTCATCGGTGCAGGGAATTTTGCGCAAGCTTTCCTCATCCCCAACATTGAGCGGTCTCGCATCACTTCGCTTGTTGGTGTCTGTAACGCAAACGGCCTTAGCGCAACAAATGCTGCCCGGACGTTTGGATTTGAGTTCGCGACGAGCGATCCGTCGGAGGTTATCGGGAACGAATCGATCAACACGGTGTTCATCGCCACGAGACATAACCTCCATGCTCCACTCGCCGTCGAAGCACTGAAGGCGGGGAAGAGCGTGTTCGTCGAAAAGCCGCTCGCGATGAATGCTGACCAACTCAAGGAAATCCAGAAGGCTTGCAAGTCGGTTTCAACGACCGATCGGCCGCCGATCTTGATGGTTGGATTCAATCGTCGATTTGCGCCGCATGTTCAGCATGCGAAGCGCTTTTTCGAAAATGCCGTCGGCCCGTATGTTATTCAATATCGCGTCAGCGCAGGAGCGGTTCCGAAAACCCATTGGACACGGGATCCTCTCGAAGGCGGTGGAAGGATTATCGGAGAGGTCTGTCACTTCATCGACCTGATGCAATACCTGACTGCCTCCCAACCTGTGAAGGTGTATGCTGAACCGGTGTCAGGAGGCGCGGGCGCTTCTGCGGACGATGACTCTGTCATCATTACGGTCAAATTCCTCGATGGCTCAGTCGGCACGATCAGCTATTTTGCAAATGGTGACGCCGGTTTGCCGAAGGAAAGAGTGGAAATCTCTTCGACCGGCCGATCTGCGGTGATAGACAATTTTCAGCGGCTCTCTCTGTATCAGAACGGAAAGAAACGGGAATTCAAGCTCTCCACCATAGACAAAGGACACCGCGAAGAGGTGCGCACGTTCCTCGCAGCCGTCCAGGAAGGAAAGGCCTCTCCCATTCCATTCGACAGCCTGGTGACAACGACCCTGGCGACCTTGAAAGTGGTCGAGTCGCTCCAGGTGGGAGTGCCCGTAGAGCTTTGAGACACGCATACGCAGCTCCAATAGTTTTGCTCGTTTTCGTCAGTACCTTCGTCTCGACGAAGTCGATAGCCCAGGTTGCAGGAGACTCGGCGTCTCATCGATTTATCGACTTTACCGCGGGGATGGGTATTGATATGCACTCGGCGACCTCCATTGTCAGTTACATCAATCTTAAAGGACAACCGAGGCTTGATGAGAAAGTGAATGAATTCTCATCGGCTGTCGAGTTCTACGCTGTTCCCGAATTACAGGTGTCGCGCGATTGGAGTGTTGGAATTGAGTATAGTCTTTTGATCAAGTCCTACGCGATCGACGATCGGTCGGGCTTCTCCCGATCAGAGTTTTCCTATCAGGTTCATATGCCGACACTTCTTGTGCATCGACTCCTTCTTGGCGAAGGATACAGAGTGAAGTTGGGGGGAGGTCTCGGTTATCATCTTGCAAGCTTCACGCAGAGTTTCCCGACTATCGGAAGCGAGGAGACATTTTCGGCAACGGGCCTTGCTTTCAAACTCGACGCAATCGGCAACACCAAGTTCGACGAGACATTTTATGGGAGCATAGGGGTTGATCTTCGCTGGGATTTTGAGGGTGCTCTTAAAGAGAGTCCCGGTGTTCCTTCCGGAACCGCTGCCAGCGTCCAACTTCCGAAAATGAATTTCTTTAGTGCCGGACTCAAATTCGGCGTCACTTTCCAACTCAACTAATCACCGAACACTCATTCTCTATGTCACTTCTTCAAGCGCTTATCCTCGGCATCCTCCAGGGATTGACGGAGTTCCTGCCTGTCAGCAGCTCGGGTCATCTCGTTCTCGGCCAACATCTCCTGAACGTCCAGAATCCGGACATGCTCTCGTTCGATGTCTATGTTCATTTTGGAACGCTCATTTCGGTGTGCATCATCTTCCGGAAAGATATTGGAAAAATCGTCCTTTCTTTGTTGCATGCTTTGCGGACGAAATCTCTCCGATCCGCCTACGAGACGGATGAATATGTCCGACTCGGTTTGGCGGTTATCGTGGGAACCATCCCGGCCGGGATCATCGGCCTCAAATTCCACGACCAGATTGCCGAAGCATTTCGGGACCCGAAACTTGTGGCTGTCGACTTGATCGTGACAGGCCTCATTCTCTTTCTTACAAGGTTCACACGGGGCGTGACGCCGAAACGACTCGGCATGGTCTCCGGATTCCTTGTAGGGTTGGCCCAGGCCGCTGCTATTCTCCCCGGCATTTCGAGGTCCGGATCAACTATCAGCGCAGGTCTTTTCCTCCGGCTCTCTCCTGCAATGGCTGCACGTTTTTCCTTTCTGCTTTCGATCCCCGTCATTGCCGGCGCTGCGTTGCTGGAATCCAAGACGCTTGTCCGCCAGGGGATGGAGATGGGATACGGGCCATTTCTGGTGGGGATGGTCGCTGCCGCGATCACCGGATACTTTGCAATCAAGCTCCTTCTCCGAATCATCGAGCGCGGTCGCTTCAGTTGGTTTGCTTTCTACTGTTTTGCCGTGGGTATAGCCGGAATTATACTGATCTGAGGGCGGGGACGAAAACTCAGCCTGTTGATCACATTCATAAAGCAATCAAGTCACCCCGAGACGCCTCCGCTCGGAGTCTAAACATGAGGTCCCGAACATCCTTCCCCGCCCGACCGCCTGCGGTCAGGCGGGCGGGGACTCTGCGGGCTGAACAACGCCCGCCTCGCTCAGGAGCTTTTCGGGACGACTATGTTCTTGCGACACGTCTTCAAAAGGGAGTCACCATGAAAACCACGATCATGATTCTGATCGCTTCGTTTTTTCTCACCACCATTATAGGATGCCAAAGGAAACCAGTGAACGCCACGATTGAAACCTCCAAGGGCACGATTGAAGTCGAGCTGTATGAATCGGATGCCCCAAAAACTGTCGCCAACTTTGTTGGCCTGGCCGAAAAAGGATTCTTCGACGGCCTGATTTTCCATCGCATAGCAAAGGGTTTTGTGATTCAGGGGGGAGATCCCAGCGGCAACGGAACAGGCGGGAAGAGCATCTACGGGAAAGAATTCGAGGATGAGCTCAACACCTCGACGCCGTCGTATCAGGCCGGGTATGTCAAAGGGACTCTTGCCATGGCCAATCGCGGTCCGAACACGAACACGAGCCAGTTTTTCATCATGCTTCGCGATGTTCCCGGAATGCCGAAGAACTACACAATTTTTGGAAAGGTTGTGAAGGGTCTGGATGTCGTCGATTCCATCGGGGCGGTAGAGATTGTGCCGCAGATGGGTCCGAACGATGGCAAGCCGAAGGTCGATGTGGTGATGAAGAAAGTGATTGTGGCAAAGTAGGTTCATGTCAATCTATCCATCGGGTCATTGAATCATCGGGACATTTGTCGATTAACCCATTGGTTCAATGTCCTCCGCCATCTTCAAATGACCCGATGACCAGACTATTTGAATCATAATGACGTACGTCGAATTTCTACAGTCTGTCAAAGGCAATCGGTTCGCGCCGATCTATCTCTTTCATGGGGAGGAGGATTTCCTGATCGACGAGGGCATCCAACTGATTGTCGATAAAACGTTGGATGAAGGATCGAAAGGATTCAACCTCGACGTCGTCTATGGGAGTAAGGCAGAGGCGAAAGATGTCGTGGGTCATGCCTCGTCTTTTCCCATGATGGGGAAGAAGCGTGTCGTGGTGGTGAAAGAATTTGAGAAACTGGCCGGGACCGACACAGAGAAAGAAATCGTCTCGGCGTACGTCAACAAACCCCTCGATTCAACAATCCTCATCCTTGTTTCTCTCGCGCCGGATTTCAGAAAAAAGCCCTTCACCGATCTGAAAAAGAGGGCGGAACTCGTTGAATGCAAGCCGCTGTACGACAACCAGGTCCCCGTTTGGATCGCCGATAGAATTCGACTTCAGGGCAGGGAGGCGAGTACAGAAGCGTGCAGGCTGATTCAAGCGTACGTCGGGAATTCTCTGCGCTCTCTGCAGAATGAGCTCGACAAGCTGTATATCTTCATGGGTGATCGCAAAAAGATCGCGCTGGAAGACATTGCAGCCGTAGTTGGGGCGACAAAAGGCTTTACAATCTTTGAGCTTCAGAACGCGATCGGTCGGAAGGATCCAAAAGAGGCGATCAAGATTCTTGAAAGAATGCTGGAGGCCGGACAGTCGCCGCAAATGATCATCGTCATGCTCACCCGGTTCTTCACGCAACTGTGGAAACTTACCGACCTACGCGCCCGTCGGCTTCCAGAGACTGAAATTGCCCGGGAAATCGGAGTCTCGCCTTATTTTGTGAAGCAAATTATTGAATTCCGATCGAATTTCGACATTCAACAAATTGAGGAAAACTTCAAGTTGTTGCTCGAGGCAGATACGGTGCTGAAATCAACCTCGCGCGACCAGCGGTTAGTTCTTGATTTGCTTGTTCTCTCTCTCATCAGTTCCGGTGTCGATTCTCCCCGCGTTCCCGCATAGCATATGCCACCCCTGCTTCTTGTCGGTTCGATCTTCGCATTCATCATCTCAGCCGGTTCATTCGTTTTTCGTTTTCTCACGTTTAGTGGGGCGATCGCTGCATTTCTCCTCGGCGTTGTCGTGTTTGGCATCGGCGGATGGCAGTGGGCTATTCCCCTGCTGATGTTCTTTCTGCTCTCAAGTCTGCTGTCGAAGGATCGCCGCTCCAGGAAAGAACAATTTGATTCGCTCTTCGAAAAATCCCATACTCGCGATTGGGGCCAGGTCGCTTCGAACGGGTCTCTCGCGGGAATGCTGGTCCTGCTCTCCGCATCGTTCCCCATCTATGACTTTTACCCAATCTATCTCGGCGCACTGGCGGCTGTCACCGCTGACACGTGGGGGACGGAAATCGGAGTTCTGACCAAGGGAAGAACTTTATCAATACTGTCGATGCAGTCTGTGTCCCCCGGAACAAGTGGCGGTATTTCGGAGAGCGGTACCATGGCCGGCGCCGTCGGCGCAATTGTCATTGCTTTGTCAGGCTACGCGTGGTATTCGGATTTGAAAACAGGAATCATCGTCATCGTGGCAGGCATGGTTGGTAGTTTCGCCGACAGCGTCATTGGGGCGACGCTGCAGGGGCAATTTCGGTGTGTCATTTGCGGCAAGCCGACAGAACGCGCAATGCACTGCGATAGCTCCACGACGCGCGTCGCCGGTGTTTCGTGCATCAACAACGACGCCGTAAATCTGGTTTGTTCACTGGTGGGGGCCGTGACTGCATGGGTCTTGATGCTAGTCCTCTAGTTGCCCCTTGTTGGCCACAACGGTGTGATACAAAACATGCAGCGTCGGATTCCGCTTGACCCTCCGGCGCTTCCGGGACTTTCTCCTTGATTTTGGAACGAAAAGAAGTAGCTTTACTCGCAACGAATAAATCCTGGTTTCCATCCCAACAACCGATCCGACCATGCTCAATTACATCTGGATATCTCTTATCGCCATCGGTATCCTCGTTGCCGTGGGCAACGATGTGCGCGACGAGGTGCAGAATTCCTATCGCAATGGCATTCCCATTGAGGCGACCGTCGCAATCCAAAAGTCTCCGACCTCCCTGCGGCAGACATGGGAGGGAGACCTCATCGTGAATGCCGAGGCTTTCAATTCTTTCTACGGCATCAAGACGGTGAAGGTGGAAATCCATCAACCCATCGTCATCAATATGGTAACGACGGGTGAACCGGAAGCTTCTCTACCGCTTGGATCAGCCAGTCCCGATCTTTGGAAAGAAATGGCGAAGGCAGCCACGAGCAAGGAGAAGCTGGTCGGTGCAGTGCGTTCGATGACCTTGGCGCCCGATCAACGGACGGCCCGTCTCCAGATCGTCATCGAACCGATTCGATTCATGAAGACCAAGGCTGTGACTCAGGCGGCTCTCGATTATGCGACGACGGCGGTGACGATCGCGTTGGGGCTCATCGGCATCATGGCTCTCTGGCTTGGCGTCATGAAGGTCGCTGAAGAGGCTGGATTGCTTCGGATTGTGACACGGATGCTGACGCCTGTCACCAAGCGGCTGTTCCCCGATGTGCCGACAGATCATCCGGCAATAGGAGCGATGATCATGAACATTGCTGCAAACATGCTTGGCCTCAGTAATGCGGCAACTCCGTTGGGATTGAAAGCGATGGAGGAGCTGAATAAACTCAATCCGAAAGTGGGAACTGCGACGAATGCAATGGTCACGTTCCTCTGCATCAATACCGGTGGGCTGATCTTGATACCGGCGACTGCAATCGCTGTTCGCGCATCCGCCGGATCGGCAAATCCCGGGATTATCATCGGGACGTCTATCTTCGGCGCAGGGTGTGCAACGGTTGCAGGCGTAGTTGCAGCTCGAATCCTTCAGAGGCTTCCCCGCTACAAAAAAGATCTTGAGCCTGAAGTCGGGAAGGAGGCATCCCATGGGTGATCTCTTTCGCGCGCTCATAAATGCAGTCTCCATCGTTGCGATTCCGCTTCTCCTGATTCTCTTTCTGGGATACGGAATTCTCAAGAAGGTCCGGGTCTATGAAGTGTTTGTGGAAGGGGCGAAGGAGGGATTCACGACGGCAATCCGAATCATTCCGTATTTGGTGGCAATGCTCTGCGCCATCGGAATCTTCCGTGCGAGCGGTGCCCTGGAGCTGCTGACGACGGTGCTGGCTCCTGTCACGAATCTCATTGGAATGCCCCCCGAGACTCTCCCGATGGCGTTGATGCGTCCACTCTCCGGAAGTGGGTCGCTCGGCATCATGACAGAACTGATGAAGGTTCACGGTCCTGACTCGTTCATCGGCGTCCTCGCATCAACCATGTATGGAAGTTCCGAAACGACTTTTTACGTGCTGGCGGTCTATTTCGGGTCGGTGCAAATTAAGAACACACGGCATGCGGTTCCGGCCGGATTGATCGCCGACCTGTTTGGGATGTTGGGAGCCGTGTTCATCTGCCGAATACTCTTTGGAGTGTGATGTGAAGATTTCGAAAAAGCAATTCTGCGTGAGTGTTGTCTTATCGGTTGTCCTGCTCTCTCCGGGCGTTCTTCTTGCTCAGATGATGCAGCAGCAACCGTCGAAGCTTTCCATGCTGACGGGTCAGCAGGTGATCACGGGGGGCGTGGGGATGACGTTCATCGACGGGAAACCCTACTATCTTCTGCATTTGTTTCCGGAGCTCTCGTTCGGGAAAATCGGGATCGGACTCGACGTGAATGTCCGCATCGGTGAAGACGGCAAGGTGAGAACTGAGGATTTCAGGGATGCGTACAGCTATCTGCAGTTGATACGCTATATCCGCTATGGCAACAAGTATGATCCTTTCTACGTCCGGCTCGGGGCGCTCGACTACTCCCGGCTTGGTCATGGATATATCATGTATATGTACCGGAATACGGCAAGCTACGATCTGAGGAAGGTCGGAGTCGAACTCGACGCTGATTTTCAGAAAGTCGGATTCGAATCCATGTACAGCGATGTCGGGAGCGGATCGATCTTCGGTTTTCGCGGTTACCTCAGACCGTTGAGATTTACCGACGCGGCATCGATTCCAATTCTTGGAGGCCTCGAGACCGGAGCAACGCTGGCGTCGGATTTCAATTCAAATGCGAACAAGACCTGGGGAGATTCGGTCGGTGTTACGAGGCTTGCCAAGGGAGGAGGAGCGCTCTCCATTGTAGGATTCGATGTTGGCTTGCCGCTTCTTTCACTTGACGTCATCCACTCAACGCTGTATGCGGACTACGCCAAGATCGTTTCATATGGAAGCGGCGCTGCAGTGGGCTTGAATCTCGGGCTGCGGGGTCTTGGACTGTTGACGATCGATGCGAAGTACGAGCGACGATTTGTAGGCAATCAGTTTCTACCTTCTTACTTCGACGCCTTCTATGAACGAGATCGGTTTCAGGTTCTGGATACGAACAGGTTCATGAGCAAAGCGCAGCTCCTGACAAATGCTCCGGCGTACGACGGGTGGTTCGGAGAAATCTTTATTAGCATTCTCAACACATTCAACATCATTGGAGGTTATGAGGCACCCGTCGGCGTCAGAAATGCCGGGACGCTTCATATGGAATTGCAGACGAGTTCCGCACTTCCGGGCATTCTTCTGGCAGGAGGATACGACAAGAAGAATATCGGATCGATTTTCAAACTTGACAACAATTCGCTTCTGTATGCCCAGGTAGGCTACAAGCCCGTGCCGTTCATTGTTGTGTCGATGTTGTATCAGTGGACATGGACAGAAGTCCGCGATGAGAAGTCAGGAAATGTCGTCGGATATGAACCTCAGAAGCGCATCGAGCCCAAAATTGATTTTGTTGTGACTTTCTGACGTTGAGAATGGCCCGAATACGAGGGCTTTTCAGTTGCTTTTCTAGGGTTGTGTGGCTATCTTTTTTCGCCGTTCTTGAGGCGAGACGCTTACCTCCTTTTTCTGCAAACGCACAAAATCACCAAGTCACCCCGACACGCTGTTGGTCGGGGTCTGAAACCGAGGTCCCGAACAAATACGTTTCGGGACGACAGGAAAAGAGCTCACGTCACCCCGACATGTTCCGCTTTAGGAATCCCGCATGTGAGCGGAATCCAAAAGCGGGACTTTTGATCGGGGTCTGAAGAACGAGGTCCCGAACAAGAGCTTTTCGGGACGACTTTACGTTTTTTGCATCGTTTTCGGGTCTGCAGTTACGGGTTGTTCTCTCGTTATGGTCTGCAGTCCTTCCGCGTTTCTCACTCAATTGAATATCCGATTATGTCCCTTCTTAATAAGTTCGTCGTCACTGCGATGCCGCTCATTCCAAAGGCTATCGTCGGCCGCGTCGCGAGCAGGTATATTGCCGGAACTACGCTCAACCAGGGTGTTCAGACAGTAAAGAGATTGAATCAAGCAAGGATGATGTGCACGATGGACCTTCTGGGAGAAGACGTGAAGGATGCGTCGGAGACCCATCAGGTTCGGGACAATATCCTGTCGATTCTCCAGGCGATTGGTCAGAATCAACTCAACTCCAACGTCTCAATCAAACCTACGCAACTGGGATTAAGCATCGATCCTGAACTCTGCTTCCAGAGCATTCGCACTATTCTCGATGAAGCGCGACGGCTCGGCAATTTTGTGCGCATCGACATGGAAGACGCCACGACGACCGACGCCACGATTGCCATCTATCGCCGATTGCGCGCGGATGGCTATTCCAACATGGGGGTTGTGATTCAGGCGTACCTTCATCGAAGCGAAGCGGATGTCCGAGCCTTGGTCAAGGAAGGCGCCAATTTCCGCCTCTGCAAAGGAATTTACAATGAGTCTCCCTCGATCGCCTTCAAAGACCGACAGGAGATCCGGAACAACTACTTGAAGCTCCTTCAAATCATTCTTGAAGGAGGCTCTTATGTTGGGATAGCAACCCACGACGATTTTCTTATCGATGGAGCTATCACCCTTCTCAAGAAGCTTGAGTTGGAACCCGCTCAATATGAATTCCAGATGCTCCTTGGGGTTCGGGAATCCCGGCGCGACCAGATTGTTCGAGATGGTCATCGACTTCGCGTCTATGTTCCCTATGGTGAACAATGGTACGCATACTCGACGCGCCGCCTGAAAGAGAATCCAGCCATGGCGTGGTACATCACAAAGGCTATCTTTATTCGTTGAACCAGTTCTCTCACACAAACGTAAGGAGACTGCTATGGCAGATATCAAGAGCGGAGGCGGAGGGGAACCGAAATTCAGGCCCTTCGTTCCCGTCGACACTGATATGAAGGAATTCACGGTCCGCGCGCTCATTATCGGATTGATCATGTGCGTGGTTCTCGGAGCGGCGAATGCCTACCTCGGCCTCAAGGCAGGAATGACGATCGCTGCCACCTACCCGGCAGCAGTCATCGGCATGGCGATCCTGCGAATCTACAAAGGTTCACTTCTCGAAGAGAACTTTGCCCGAACGGTCGGATCCATCGGTGAGTCGGTCGCTGCCGGTGCGATCTTTACGATCCCGGCATTCGTGGTTCTCCAGCTTTGGAAGTTCGACACGGCCAATATGCTGACAGAGTATCTGACTGCCAGCGCGCTGATGATCCTCGGTGGAGTTCTTGGGATTATGTTCGTTACAATCCTTCGCAAAGTCATGGTCGAGGACCATACGCTTCCATTCCCTGAATCGGTTGCTGCCAGCGAAATCCACAAGGCCGGCCAACGCGGCATGGGAGCCGCAATGCAGCTGTTTAAGGCGATGGGCGTAGGTGCCTTGGTCAAATTACTCTCCAGGGGCGATATCGGAACAAAGGATGGATTGGGTGTTTTCTTCTATCAGAACACCTTTCAGATCCCCGTGGGAAAGCTCAAGGAGAGCCTCGTCAGGCTCGGTCTAACGAAGGAATCGAATGTCGTACCGGCTGGAGGTATCACGACGTTTTCTGCTCCCGATATCACGCCAGCGTACATTGGCGTGGGCTACATCATCGGTCCCGAGCTCGGTGCTCTGAACTTCGCCGGCGGACTGCTGGCATGGGGACTTCTTGTGCCACTGCTGGTGTTCTTCGTTGGCCCCAATATGATCGACAAATACACCACACCAGATGGAACGCAGCACTGGGCGCAACTCACAGGCCATCTCTATCGATATATCGTCCGACCAATCGCGGTGGGCGGTATGCTCGTCGGCGCTTGCTTCACACTCTGGAAGATGCGGAAGAATCTCATCCTGGGCATCAAGCGCGGCGTCGCAGATGTGCGGAAGGCGGCATCAGCAGATACCACCACTCTTCGCACTGAAAAAGACCTTTCGTTCCGCGTCGTTTTGCTGGGTATCGTCGTCATCTTCTTGCTCATGATTGCCCTCTATTTCTATTTCACTCAGGTGATCGGCGGCGCAATTCTGGCTGCGTTGGTCATGCTTATTACTGGGTTCTTTTTCGCTGCAGTCTCCGGCAATCTGGTTGGACTCATTGGATCGTCCAACAACCCTATCTCCGGGCTCACGCTTGCGACAACCGTCGTTGCAGCGCTGACGATGGTGCTTGTCGGCGTCTCCGGAAGTCAGGGGGTCGCCGCGGTACTGGGCGTGGCCGCCGTCGTGTGCGTTTCGTCGGCGGTAGCGGGGGAAATGTTGCAGGATCTGAAGGTTGGTCATATTCTCGGCGGAACACCATGGAAAATGCAGATCGGTGACATCATCGGTGTGATCCTTGCCGGCTTGGTCATGTTCTTTCCGCTTTACGTGCTACATAATTCAGACCTGGCGCTGAACCCGACAAACGGTGGTTTTGGAAGCGCTCACCTACCAGCTCCTCAGGCAGGCTTGATGGCCGCCCTTTCACAGGGAATCATCGGCGGTGAGATGGCCTGGCCGCTCGTCATTGTCGGCATCGCAATGGGAATTTCCATGATCCTCATTAAGGTCCGTAGTCCGATGCTTTTCTCTGTTGGCATGTATCTCCCGCTCGGCACGACCTTCGCAATTTTTATTGGCGGCATGATTCGTGGCGTAGTCGATCGGCTTTCAAAGAAACGCGGTCATAATGATGCTCAGAAGGCGCGGGTGGAGAATGCAGGAATTCTTGCAGCTTCTGGATTGATTGCCGGAGAGGCGCTCATGGGATTGTTCATTGCGGCTGTCGTCTTTATAAACGATCGCATGGGCAAACCGCCTGAATTCGTGTCCTTGGACATTTTCAACGATGTCGCGCCGTATCTGGCGGTTGCATTCTTTGCTGTTCTGGCATTCTATCTTATCTTTGTTCCGTTGAAAAAGGCGGGATCACCCGATGAGCCTGCGCCACCGACGGCGATGATGTAGAAGAAATCTGAGTCTGATTTTGAGCGGAGTAACGCTGCCAAGCTTGCTCCGCTCATTTTGTCGATAGCGGTTTAGGTGCCGTCCAATGCTGCGACGTAAGAACAGGCAATCCATCAACCTCCTCGAGCTCACCCCAGAGCAGAGAGCGACGTGGGAAACGGCGGAGAACGGAAATGTCGTTGTTCTCATTCCAAAGTTTCAACACGAGCTGCTGGTGAAATGGCTTGTTCCGCACCTGAAGTATCCTCATGTTCGTGTCAAGCTGGACAGGCTGGGAAGTTTTGTTTGGAAACAGTGTGACGGACGAACCACGGTGGCAGAGATCGCCGAGAGACTGCGCTCTGAATTCACGGAAACGGCGGAATCTGCCGAAGACCGGATTCGCACGTTCCTCCTCATGCTGGAGAAGTCAGATCTTGTGAACCTCAATGCTCATGTCACAGCACCAAAGCAACAATGATATTCTAAGGAGACTGTCGTATGTCAAACCCCATTGAAGGATTAAAACCCGAAGGCGTGTGGAAGTACTTTGCCGAGATCAGCAAGATTCCACGCGGCTCAAAAAACGAAAAACAGATTGCTGCATATGTCATGCAGAAGGCCAAGGAATTTGGGCTCGAGGCAAAGCAGGACAAGTTCATGACGGTGGTTGTTCGCAAGCCGGCTTCTCCCGGTTACGAAAACCGCCCCATGATCTGTTTGCAGGGACACCTGGATATGGTCTGCGAGAAGAACAAGGACACGGTCCATGACTTTGAGAAGGATCCTATTGAACTTGTCCGTAACGGCAACTTGATGATGGCAAATGGAACGACCCTTGGTGCGGATAACGGTGTCGCCGTTGCCACGAACCTGGCGATCATGGAAGACAAATCGCTTGTTCACGGTCCGTTGGAATTCCTTTTCACAATCGATGAAGAGACTGGATTGACGGGCGCCACGAATCTGAAGCCCGGATTTGTGCAGAGCAAGATTTTAATGAACCTGGACTCTGAAGAAGAGGGCGAATTGTACGTCGGCTGCTCAGGCGGAAAGAACACAACGGGTGTGTGGAAAGTAAATTTTGAGAACGCACCGGGAAACACTGTTGCTGCGATGATCCACGTGAAAGGATTGAAAGGGGGGCACTCCGGACTCGAAATCGACAAGGGTCGCGGAAATTCCCTCAAGATTCTCAACCGCACGCTCATTGGCCTGACCGATCTCGGTGTGCGCATTGCGAATATGGAGGGCGGTAACAAGAGTAACGCCATACCACGTGAAGCAGAGGCACTTGTCTACATTCCCAAAGCGAAGCTGGCACAGGCGAAGAAAGTCGTTGGCGCATACCAGCACACAACGAAGGCTGAACTCGCAACGGTTGAACCAGACCTTGTCGTTGAGCTTGAAGTCCTCAAAAATGTGAAGAAGGGGAAAGTGGTCAAGAAGCAATTGCAGGCGCTTGTACTCAAGACGATTGCCGGTCTGCCTCATGGCGTCATCAAAATGAGTGCCGATATTCCCGGGCTCGTTGAAACTTCGACGAATGTTGCAGTGCTCAAGACGGAGAAGGGAAAGATCACGCTCATCACCAGTCAACGCAGCTCTGTCGCATCCGAGATTCAGGAGATCTGTCAGACTGTCGCCTGCGTGTTTGAGCTGGGTGGTGCGAAGGTGGAAAAGGGAGAAGGGTATCCGGGATGGAAGCCGAACCTTGATTCGCCAATCCTGAAGGTCGCGAAATCCACGTATCAATCGCTGTACGGAAAAGAACCGGCAGTCAAAGCTATTCATGCAGGTCTCGAGTGCGGGATCATCGGAGAGAAATATCCCGGCATAGATATGGTCTCATTCGGTCCCACCATGCAGGCAGTTCACTCGCCGGACGAGAAAATCCACATCGATACAGTCGAGAAGTTCTGGAAGTTCCTGCTGGCAATTCTGAAGAACGTCAACTAATCCCAGTTCCAATCAAGGGCAGGCAAGAGACTTTTTTGCCTGCCCATTTCTTTTTCATTTTTCCGCGAGTGCCTATGTCATCTCCTGCCGCTTCCATTGCGTTGCCCCAACCGCCGCGTGTTTTCCGATGGGTTGCCCTCCTGTTCCTCAGCCTTGCGATGTTTGGGAACTACTACATCTATGATGCCATTAATCCGGTTGTCGATATCTTCGTGAAGCAACTGGGCTTCAGCGATGAGAACGTTGGCTGGTTGAACTCGAGCTACAGTGTTGCCGCAGTGCTGACGCTTCTGATCGGCGGCATCGTCGTCGACCGGATCGGCGCCAAGAAGGCAATCTTGATATTCTCGGTTCTCTGCCTCCTGGGGGCGATGTTGACTGCGGTCAAAGGGAGCTTTGCCGTGATGGTTTCGGGGCGAGCCGTTCTGGGGCTAGGAGCTGAGTCGTTGATCGTGGCAGTGACCACCGCTCTTGCAAAATGGTTTCGGGGAAAGGAACTCAGTTTTGCATTCGGGGTGAACCTCACCATAGCGCGTTTGGCTTCGGTTGCTGCTGACAATTCGCCGTCCTGGGCAGGAGGAGTGTTTTATCCGCATGGGCCGAGTGCGGAGCCAAGCTGGCAAGGACCGCTCTTCATTGCGGTTGGCGCCGGATTGATCTGCGTGATTGCTGCTGTCGTGTATTGGTGGTTGGAGAATAGTGCCGCCAACAAGTACTCGCTTGGCCAGGCAGGCTCTACGGACAAACTCGAATTCAAAGGGATCTTCCGTTTCAACAAGTCATATTGGTACATTGTCGCACTCTGTTTCGCTTTCTACTCTGCGATCTTTCCATTCCGGACGTTTGCCATCAAATTCTTCATGGATACGCATTTCGCAGGTCTCGCTGAAGGCGCTGCTCGCAGCTCGGCCGGGTTCTTCAACAGCCTGCTCCCTTTTTCAGCGATGATTGCGACGCCGCTCTTCGGACTTCTGGTCGACAAAGTCGGAAAGCGTGCTCTCTTCATGATGGTAGGCTCATTTCTCCTGATGCCGGTTTATTTGATCATGATGTACAGCGGAGTAACGCTTTGGGTTCCGGTGTCGATGATGGGGATTGCCTTCTCGCTTATCCCTGCTGTCATGTGGCCTTCAGTTGCCTACATCGTCGAAGAGAAGCGTCTCGGTACTGCATATGCGCTGATGACGCTGATTCAGCAAATCGGTTTCTTCGCCCTCAATCTTATGGTAGGCATGGCGAACGACGCAGGCCATGGGAGCGGAACCAATCCCGGAGGCTATGCCGTCGGCATGTGGATCTTCTCCACTCTCGGTTTCCTGGGACTGTTCTTTGCGATCATGCTTCGGAAAACAGAAGCGGGGCCGCAAGGGCACGGGCTGGAGACGATCAAAGCAAGCTCGAAATAGGAAGGGAGAATCCGGGAGTCAGAACTCAGAACTCAGAACTCAAAACTCGAAACTAGGACTCTACAATTCACCTATTAGCCATTTCCAAATCATACATCGAACATCGACAATCGGAACTCCCGTGGTCGTTTCTCCTGAGCTCTATTCCGCTTCTCTCATTGCTGTCCGCGACTGCATGGGTACGAAAGCTGGTGAGCGTGTTCTTATCGTGACTGATGAACCGCTCCGGACGATAGGCTATGCGTTGTGGCAAGCAGCGAAGGACCTTGGCACGGAAGTTATGCTCGTGGAAATTCTGCCGCGAGCCTCCAATGGTGCTGAACCTCCTCCGGAAGTAGCGGAACTGATGAAGATGGTTGACGTTGTTTTGTGTCCCACTTCCAAATCTCTCACCCATACCGACTCGCGGCGTGCGGCGAGTGCATCGGGGGCCAGGGTCGCCACGTTACCCGGAGTGACAGAGGAGATCATGGGCCGTTGCATGAACGCCGACTATCACAAGATTGCTGAGCGGACGTTTCGTCTTTGCGACGAGTTGGAGAAGACCAGTATCGTGAGAGTCAAAGCCCCGTCCGGCACAGATGTGACGCTTCCCATCAAAGGGAGAAAGGCCCATGCGAGCTCCGGCCTCTTCCGCGAAAAAGGCCTCTGGGGAAACCTCCCAACGGGTGAGGCATATCTTGCCCCGCTCGAAGGGGAATCGCAAGGGGTGGTTGTTGTTGATGGTTCGATGGCGCAGGTTGGGCTGGTGAGGGAGCCCATCCGGATTACCGTGCAAGACGGGTACGCTACAGACATCACGGGTGGAGCCGAAGCGAAGCGCTTGATAGAACTTCTGGAGCCTCATGGCAAGGACGCACGAACCGTCGCTGAATTTGGCATTGGAACGAATGACAGGGCCATCCTTACCGGATTGATCATTGAAGACGAAAAAGTCATGGGGACCATCCACATCGCTTTCGGCGACAATAAATCGATGGGTGGCTCCGTTCGTGTGGCGAGTCATCTCGATGGGCTCATCAAGGAACCGACTGTTTGGTTCGATGACAAAAAGGTGATGGAGGGCGGACGGTTTTTGATCTGAAGAGTCCGTGCTCGTTGCGCCTGAATCTTCGATGCATGCTTCCCGCAACCCTTCAACGTTTCGTCACATCTTCTCAGGGACTCTTTGCCTCCTCAAGAGAGCTGTTCATAATTGAGCGAACATCAAATGCAGCACTCGTCCACTTCTCTTCATATTACAGCGACCGTTGAGCTTCCGGCTGCTGAGTTGCGGTTCCGCACCTCGCGCAGCAGCGGACCGGGAGGTCAAAACGTCAACAAACTCGAGACACGCGTCGAACTCTTGTTTGATGTTCTGCACTCTTCGTCCTTAAGCAACGAGCAGCGGGAACGCATCTTCTTTGTACTGGCGTCGCGCATTGATGCTGCAGGCGTGCTTCACATCAGTTCCCAGCGGTCACGCAGTCAGTGGGAGAACAAACAAGTGACGATCGAGAAACTCGTCAGCCTGCTTCGCGATGCGCTGAAGATCAGAAAGAAGCGAATCAAGACCGCTCCCACGCGGGGCTCAAACGAAACGCGGGTGCAAACCAAAAAGAAACACAGCCAGAAGAAAAGACTGAGGAAGGTGCACCTTGGAGATGAATAACGAGTTCGGCAAAGCGTACATTGATTGGTGTCGCTTTCGGTTGATGAAACAATACTGGCCGCGCGTCGAGAGCTGCATGTCTGAACTTACTGACGAGGAAGTATGGTGGCGCCAACATGAAACGAACAACAGCGTCGGCAATCTCATCCTCCATCTTACCGGTAATCTGAGGCAGTTTATTCTGTCTGGTGTCGGTGGAGCGAAGGATTTGCGCAATAAGGACAAGGAATTTTCAGAGCGGCAAAGAATCTCGAAAGAGGAACTGATCCAGGAGTTACAAGAGGCATTGTTCGCTGCGGACGAGACGCTTTCACGGCTGGACGCTGGACGTTTGCTCGAAACAACGATCGTGCAAGACCGGGAACGGCGCATCTTCGAGATCATCGCCGTTGTCGTGGAACACTTTGCACTCCATTGTGGACAAATCATCTACATCACAAAGCTGAAAACGGGAAAGGATCTGAAATTCTAAGTACTGACAATCGGTTCCTGCATATTCTGGCGCCTCACGGAACCAAACTCTCCGCAACTTCCATCGTCTCGTTCTCGTAGGATCTGGAAAGCTGTAGTTTGTTTTTCAGTTTCAGGGAGAACTGCAATGATAAAGGCTACTTCTTCATTCTCGATTCTGTTTCTTCTCCTTTCCTTCGCTCTCGTCTGCCAAGCTCAAGATTTCCGGGAAGTACGCAAATCCGGCGAATTCGGCCAGAATGGTCGCCTGTCGATCGATACCTACAAGGGAACCATCAAAATCCTCACATGGGACAAATCGGAAATCGAGATCCTGGCTCGGATAGAATCTGACGGTTGGGATCGTCGTTCACGAGAAAAAGTGGAGGACACCGAAATCAGGATTGATCTCTCACCGCATTCTGCCCGCATCAAGACGGATTACGATAGAGTGAAGGAGCGCCACAATGGATTTTTGGGGCTTTTCAGAGGAGACGACTCGGGGAATCTTCCGCTGGTGCACTACACCATTAAAGTCCCCAAAACGACAAACCTCGACGTGAAGGATTACAAATCGAGAACCGAGGTGAATGACATTGAATCGGACGTCAACATCGAAACCTACAAGGGAGAGGTTGAAGTGGGCCGATTGTCGGGTTCACTTACTCTTGAGACGTACAAAGGGGAAGCGAGAGTTTCTTTTGCCCGATTGGTTGGACGCAGCCGCTTTGAGACCTACAAAGGGTCGATCGACATCAGCTTGCCCAAGGGCAAAGGGTTCGAGCTCGATGCAGACATCGGTCGACATGGTACGTTTGACTCGGATTTTGCCATCGAACGAGACCGACGCCGGGACCGTCGCTCGTCACTTGAACTGCGTTCTCCCATTCATGGTGGAGGTCCACTCGTACGATTGAAGACTGATCACGGGACAATTCGGCTCTTGGAACGGTAACCACGAAAGAGGAGTGCATATGAAGCGCTTGTATCGATCATATACGGATAAGAAAATAGCTGGCATTTGTGGCGGATTAGGAGAATATCTGGGAATTGACCCCACGGTGGTTCGACTCGGGTCCGCTATTCTTTGCATCGCTACGGGATTCTTTCCCGGCGTCATCGCCTATGTCATTGCCTGGGTTATAGTTCCCGAAGCTCCTCTCTCGGCCCCGCAATGAGTGTGACGCAGGTCTCACACTGACCTTCCCGGTGAAACTACTGCGATGGTCGGCGTGTTATAGTCTTTGTTCCAAGGTTTGAACTCCATTCAGACACTTTTGGGAAAAGGACGATGACACGACCGACCATTTTGCTTTCTCTACTCTCCATTCTCACTTTTTCATTCATACTCTCGGCGCAGCAAAAGGAGACTACCTCTGTGGACAAGCAGGGCGTGTACAGCTTCATCATGAAAACGATTGACGGAAAAGATAAACCTCTGACTGAGTACAAAGGGAAAGTCCTGCTCATCGTCAATGTCGCATCGTTCTGTGGCTACACACCTCAGTACAAGGATCTTGAAGAGGTCTATCAGAGGTACAAAGACAAGGGACTCGTGATACTTGGATTTCCCGCCAACAATTTTGGTCAACAGGAACCTGGGACCGACGAAGAGATCAAGACGTTTTGCGACACCAAATACAACGTGACCTTTGATCTCTTTTCCAAGATCAGCGTGAAGGGGAACGATCAACACCCGCTGTATCGGTACATAACGAAAGATTCACCTTTCCCCGGCGAAGTGAAGTGGAATTTTCAGAAGTATCTCGTCGACAAGAATGGCAACATCGTAGCAATGTACCCATCGAAAGTGAAGCCAACTGACAAAGAGGTCATTGAGAAGATCGAATCGCTTGTGAAGGATCCATCGTAGGATCGGAACGAGTCGGGTTTCGCGGTAACTCGATAGTGGCAAAGGGTGAATGCTTTTTCATTTAAACCGCGGATGCCGTCGAAATGACTAACCGATAAGCCGTTGTGTGATCACGGACAATGCATCTAAGTCCGACCAACCGTAGGTTGGATAAGAAATTCTATTCTTCTTCACTCATAAGGGAAGGGGTGTATGAACCGAAGAGATTTCTTTACCGGAGCAATCGGATCTGTTCAAGAGGGCGTCGCAGCTCTCAACGATGACAGTCCACGGGATCCTCAATCGCCCTCCAAAAATTCTCTCGCCATCCAGCGATCCAGGAATCTTGTCCGAAGTGTAAAAGGGTTAGAGGCCATGAGCCCCCAAGACTGGGGGACGAAGACTGCCGCACATTTGCTTCGGCGGACGATGTTCGGGCCGACACGGGCTGAGATCCTGCAAGCGGCGTCGCAGAGCCTCGATGCTACGCTGACTTCCCTCATGGCTTCTCAAGCGTTGCCTGATGCTCCGATTGGCCCCTCTCCGCCGCTGGCAGCCGGGCAGACTTGGGTCAATCTTCCCTTCGATTCGCTGAACGACGGTTCGTATGCCAATTGGTTGAAGGCATGGTGGGTTGGGTTGATGGCGCGCCAGGGAATGTCCATTCAGGAAAAAATGGTGCTTTTCTGGCACAACCATTTTGTCTCCGCGTATGCCACGGTGGCGGATTCGCGATTCTTGTTCAGGCAGCTTGCGCTCTATCGCCAGAACGCGCTTGGAAACTTCAAACAGCTGGTGAAACTGGCGACGATCGATCCCGCGATGCTTCGGTATCTTAATGGAGATACAAATACGAAGGCGCATGCAAATGAGAACTATGGTCGTGAGGTTCAGGAGCTGTTCACCATCGGCAAGGGACCACAGATTGCCCAGGGAAATTACACGAACTATACCGAAGCGGACGTCCAGGCCGCTGCAAAAGTGCTCACAGGATTCAGCGACGTCGGTTATCGGGTGACCACAAACGCGACCATCGACTACCTCTTCACGCTCGCGAATCATGATACCACGAACAAGCAGTTCTCCGGACAGTATGGCAACACCGTGATTCAAGGACGATCGACGGCTGTTGACGCTCCGAAAGAACTTGATGACATGTTCACGATGATCTTTTCGCAGGTCGACACCGACGGCGTCAACAAAGTTGCGCGCTACATGTGCAGGAAGCTGTACCGATGGTTTGTGTATTACGATATCGACGCAAATGCGGAAACGAATGTCATCATCCCACTTGCCAATATCATGTCATCGAACAATTTCGAGGTTCTGCCTGTGTTGAATGCGCTTTTCCGCAGCGCGCACTTCTATGACGATAACAACATCGGCTGCATGATCAAGAACCCGATGGACTTCATCGTTGGCACGGTGCGACAGACGGGAATCCCGCTGCCGGCGATGACCGATCCGAACTATTATCTGGCGTTTGGCGACCTTCGAAACCGCGCGGCAATTCAGGAAATGAACGTGCTGGATCCTCCCAGCGTCGCAGGATGGGAGGCGTACTACCAGATTCCTGATTTCTATGAGATATGGGTCAGCACAACAACACTTCCGCTTCGGGGGCAAATCACCGACCTGTTGTTCACCGGTCTGGGCTCCGGGACGGGTACTGGGAAACTTCTTTTTGATCCGATTGCATTTGCAAAAACGATGGGGACACCCGCAGATCCGTTTCAATTGATCAACGATCTTGCCACGCAACTCTTTCCGATACCGTTGACCAAGACTCAGAGCGACTACCTGATGTACAACGTTATGGGTCTGGTTGTGAACGGGGAGGGGGCATGGACGACAGCCTGGAATGCCTACTGGGCTGCCGGCGGCCAGACAACCGCGAACAAGAATATCGTGTTGAAGATGCTGACGCCTCTTCTGAAGTTCATGTTTCGCATGGCTGAATTTCAGCTCGGATAGCGCATACTCACTGATCTTCTTCACTCCAAAACAGGGGACGTATGAAACGCAGAGACTTTCTTCGCGGTGTGGTTCCGGTGACCGCATTGCCATTTCTGTTGAATGGCCTTCCGTTGCGCGCGTACGGTCGATCGCCCTTTCTTGAGACACTGGCGGGAGCGTTGAACGCAACTGATCGTGTACTGGTGCTCGTGCAACTCTCAGGGGGAAACGACGGAATCAACACCGTCATCCCTCTCGATCAAATGACCGATTACAACAATGCGCGGGCGAATATCGCGATCAAGGCAAGCGACATTGCCTCAGCTGGAACCGGGCTAACCACGGCCACGGCTCTTCATCCCAAGATGGTGGGAATGAAACAACTGTACGATCAGGGGAAACTCATGGTCGTGCAGGGCGTCTCGTATCCCAATCCAAATCTCTCGCACTTCCGGGCGACGGACATTTGGCTCACGGCGGCAAACTCCGATGAATACCTCACGGATGGATGGGCTGGGAGATATCTGAACTACGAGTTCACGCAATATCCCAGTGGTTATCCGAATCAGGTAATGCCTGACCCGCTCGCGATTCAAATCGGATCGGTTACTTCGACTGCACTTGAAGGACCGGGGAGATCGATGGGAATTTCAATCGCCGATCCCAACACGTTTTACAATCTTATTACCGGAATTTCAAGTGGCGGGACCGACACGCCTCCGAACACACCGGCGGGACATGAACTTTCCTACGTCAGACAGATTGCCCTGGATTCGCTTGAGTACGCATCTGTCGTAAAGGCGGCTGCCGACAAGGTCAAGAGCCAGCAAACATATCCGACTCCTAATTCACTTGCGGACCAACTCAAAATTGTCGCTCGCCTGATTGGAGGGGGACTCAAGACTCGCATTTATATCGTCAGTATGGGAAGTTTTGATCTCCATTCCGCCGAGGTTGATGCTAACGATCATACGATTGGAGCGCATGCGACATTGCTGCAGAAACTGTCGGATGCACTCCTGGCGTTTCAGAATGACATCAAGTTCCTCAATGTTGAAGACCGGGTGATGGGAATGACCTTTTCTGAATTCGGTCGAAGGGTGCAATCCAACGCGAGCCTCGGGACGGATCACGGGACATCTGCTCCGGTCTTCGTGTTTGGGAAATGGGTCAATGGCGGAGTTCCGAATGGCATCCTCGGAGCCAACCCCAGCCTCAACCCCGCCAATTTGATCGGCGGCAATTTGACGATGACGTATGATTTTCGGTCAGTCTATGCTTCCATCCTGAGTCAATGGTTTGGGACCGACACGAATGAACTCAGCGCGGTCATGCTGCGCAACTTTGCGCAGCTCCCTATTCTCAAGCCCGGAGTGACCGCTGTCGAGAATACTCAGACTGTCCCGAGCGAATACGTGCTCTACGAAAATTATCCGAATCCGTTCAATCCATCAACGACGATTTCGTACGATCTCCCGAACGAGGCGGATGTAGTGCTCAAGATCTATGACATGCTCGGACGCGAAGTGACGACCCTTGTCGATACACGGCAGAGCGCGGGACATCATGCCGTACCTTTTTCCTCGACGTCCGGTCTTGCCACTGGAGCGTATATCTATCAAATCCAGGCGGGATCGTTCAGAGATCGAAAGAAAATGATGCTGCTCAAGTGACGACGCTTCAGCGTCGTCATCCTGAGGGTCGACGTTGTCTGTCGAGCCGAAGGATCTGCTCATCCGTGTCGCTTCAGCGCTGTCATCCTGAGCATCGAAGCCTTCTGTCGATCCGGAGGATCTGACCCAACAAATCGCTTCACCGTCGTCATCCCGAGTCTCCAAGCGCTCTACGGGCACTCGGGATCTGATAGCAGAGCATTTGAAGCCCAGGGCGACCCCCGGGTCTTTTTTTGTCAAACCAGGAAAGTTGTTCATCTCCTCGATCTTGAAATTCAGCCAATGTCTCACTAGGTTGAATCAATGTCTTCCGTTCGAACCACCTATATTCGTTTGAAGTCAATGCTCCCGGAAGGGGTGAGGGATGCCTTAAGTGCGATCAACCAGCGGTTGTTCGCCAGGCGGACACTGCTGAGGAAGTATGGTTCGTGGTTCGATGTCGACTGGCGAAAGAATTTCCAGAACATGTCGCAGCAAGAATGGAAGCGGGCGTACGACGAAGCATGGAAGCATCGCAACAACGACTGTGTCGAGGAAACAGATGCTGAGTTGATCCTCAAAGCTCTAGCCGAGAAGGGGACCGTCCTTGAGGTCGGTGCCGGGATTGGCACGCTCGCGATTCGCTTGGCGCAGGAAGGGTTTACTGTTACAGGTGTTGACGTCAGCGCCGAGGCACTCCGTAGGGCAGCTGAAGCCGCGCGGCGGGAGGGTGTCATCGTTGACTGGCGTGAAGGATTCGCGGAAACTCTGCCGTTCGCCGACAAGAGCTTCGACTATATCACCTGCTGCCACACACTGGAGCATGTAAAAGATCTCGCCAGTGTGGTCGCAGAATTCAAGCGAATTGCCCTCAAGAGAATCGTTGTGCTGATGCCAAAACAGAAATTCCGGCTCTATGCCGAAAACTACCACACTCAGTTCTTCGAGTCCCCTGACCAGCTTGCCGATGCATTCGGGTTAAGTCGCTATGATTGCCGCGAGATTGATTGCATCGATCACAAGAATGAGTTTCAGGGGAAAGCGTTCCTGTACATCGGAGAGCTGGGGAACTAGAAGTCAGTATTCAGAATCCAGGAGTGAGAATACAGAATTTAAGGCCCGAAAAAAAACAGAGGTCCATGGTTCTGCGATCTGGATCCAATATTCTGAATTCACATTCCTGACTCCTGACTTCCGAACGAGCCAATCCTATGACCACCTTCCTGCCCCTTTCCCACCCCAAGCCTGACGCAGCCGAATTCATCAATATTCTTATGGGACGTACGCCACAGGTGCGCACACCTTTGGTGGAGTACATTGTTGATGATGTTGTGATGAAGCCCATTGTTGAGGGACTGCTCGGGAGGCGTTGGGTCTCGTTTGGGCCGGATCGAGAGTCGCAGAAAGCCTATCTCGATAACTTCATCGAGTTTTGGTATCGGATGGGGTATGATTTCGTGAGATTCGAACAAAGTCTCGCGTTTCCTGAATCGAAGCTTATCATCGCCGACGCTGCTCCCGGCTCCCCAAAATCCCGCGAGTGGGCCGACGAACATCACAGCGCGCTCTCAAGCTGGAACGATTTCGAAACCATCCGATGGCCAAAAGTGGAGGAGTTTGACTTCTTTCCATATGAGTACCTCAACGCTCATCTGCCGGAAGGAATGGGACTGATCTCCTCACACGGCGGCGGAATCTTCGAACACATTTCATGGATGATGTCCCTTGAAGGATTCTGTTCTGCCCTGATCAGTGATCCGTCTCTGGTGAAAGCTGTTGCCGATCGACTGGGTGATCTGATGACTGATTTCTACCGTCATCTTCTGGATCTGGACCGGCTGGTTGCCGTTTTTCCGGGGGACGACATGGGGTACAATGTCGGCACGCTGATATCGCCGAACGACCTCCGCACTTATTTCCTGCCGTGGCATAAGAAATTTGCTTCGATGGCGCACGAACGCGGTTTCCCCTATTTTCTCCATTCCTGCGGCAATCTTGAAAAGATCATGAACGACCTCATTGATGATGTCAAGATTGACGGCAAGCATTCGTACGAGAACAACATCATCCCCGTGCAGGATTTTCAGAAGCGGTATGGAGAACGGATCGCCGTGCTGGGTGGAATGGATATCAACATCCTTGGGGCGTGCTCCCCGGAGGAAGTGCGTGTACAAACTCGTTTCCTGGTGGAAACCTGCGGAGCGCGGGGACGGTATGCGATCGGGTCAGGCAATTCCATCCCGAGTTATATTGCGCCGGAGAACTATCTCGCGATGGTCGATGAGGCTGTGAAAATCTCGGGCGTTGCCGTCGCTCAGCATCCAAACTGAGATCAATGGATAGGCTGGCGGTCTTGCCGATCAGGCGTTCATTGTGGTATTCAGAATTTGACTTTGGTCGCGACCCAGAGTACCTTGACAGAGTAAGTAAACCTGGTTGAATCATGCCGGGATCATTCAACGAATTCCGATTCTCATGAAGAAGCTCACGCTCACCGTTCCATTCCTTTTTACCCTCTTTTTGCTGTCGTCGTGTGACTCTGTGAACTCACCGAGCAGCACAATCAGCGACTCGTACCTGCACGGCCGAGCCGCCTGGTCGCCTGACGGCAAGACGATAGCGTTCACGTCCCTGGTATCGGGGCAGGAAGGTATCTATGTGACTGACACACTCGGCTCGAGCGTTCAACAGATTTTGAAAGGGGATGGGGTGGGCGCCACCTGGTCTCCGGACGGGAAATGGATCGCGTTCGCCAAGACGGGAAGCATCTTCAAGATGAAACCGAACGGAGACAGCGTGAAGCAACTCACTGCTGCGGTCGGAGCCGTTCGACCGTCGTGGTCAACGGACGGTTCTAAGATAGCTTTCATCGAGAGCGATGCCAGCGGCTATACGTCGCTGTGGGTGTATGATGTCCTGAGGGATACCAGCTCGATGATTTTGCAGCGCGGCGATTACCCCTCATGGCTTCCGACAACAGGGGAAATTGTCATTCTGGACGGCCAGTACGATGTATACTCCGGCTATACCGCCTATGCCTTTATTGGGATCAGTCCAACGACAGCGAATGCCAGACTCATCACGTCGTTCAGCGCAGCAGCGAATTGCGGATTCTGTTCCATGAGTCCGAAGTCAACCGACATTGTGTTTGGCGTTCTCTCGTCCAGTGACTACGCTGAGGTCTATCGGTACAGTATCAGCGCCAACGCTACCTACAAGCTAACGAGCGACGGCGGTGACTATCCGGCCTGGAGTCCCGACGGTTCGGAAATCGTCTACACACGCACTCAACAGGGGGATGGCGGGTTGTGGATCATGAATGCGGACGGGACCAATAAAAGAAGACTGACGAAGCCACAGTGATCGAATTCGAAATTGGAAATCCCAAATCAGAATCCCCGAATTAGCGTTTCTTCTTCATCTTAGGATCTCAGATTTAGAGGTTTGAGGTTTCGCAGATCGGGCCGCGGCATCCCAGCACATCTCTGCGCGATTATTCACAAGTCAGTCCTCCCCAAATGGACCTTGCAACTCAGGATCTCGCAAGCGATATTGTGCGTTGATCTATGAGACGCACCGCGAAACCCTCCCTCGTTCTCGCCTCAGTCGTGCTTCTTTCCCTCACCGGTTGCGGGGAAAAAGCGACGCATTCAGATCCGGCCATTCAACAACTCCGTAGTCGTCTGACCACCTCAAGGACTCAGGTAAAGATCCCGGTCCGCGAAGATACCCTTTTCTCGCCGGATTGGGTCCGACATTTCTATGAGGGCCGCCAGTTCCGTCCCGCATGGAGCGCAGAGAAGAGTATCCTCCCCGAGGCAGATTCTCTCCTGACAGCTATAAACAATTCAGAGCTCGAAGGGCTCGAACCGCACGACTACCATCTCCATGCAATCGATTCCGCTTTGGCAGAGCTGAAACGAAACTACACCGGCAGAGAGCCGATTGATTCTCAATTCCGAACCGACCTCGAACTCCTCCTGACAGACGCTTATCTGCTGTACGCTTCTCACCTCGAAGAAGGTAAAATCGATCGTGATTCGCTGGAAGCACGATGGACCGTCGGTCAGACAGGTTCGATGTACGACAGTCTTCTCACTGCATCGCTGGAATCACATGCGATCAGGGAGAGCCTTCAATCGCTGATGCCACAGCATGCGATGTATGACGGACTCAAGGAAATGCTCGCGTCATTCACAGCGTTGGCAAAGAAGGGCGGATGGGGGATCATTCCACCGGGAGAGACAATGAAAGGCGGAGATGCAGGCAAACGTGTGCTCGCCCTCAGGCACCGTCTTTGGGTCTCCGGCGATCTCAGCACGCGCAGCGGCTGGAACACCGATGAGTTTGATTCAACACTGGTCGACGGCCTGCGGATGTTCCAAATGAGACACGGCCTCGAGCCATCAGGATTCGCCGATAGTGCAACAATCGCGGTCCTCAATGTGCCTGTGCAAAAGCGGATCGAGCAGATCAAGATCAATCTCGAACGCTGGCGATGGATGCCGCACGACCTCGGTCGCAAGCACATCAATGTCAATATCCCCGATTTTCGTCTTGTTGTTGAGGAGGGGGGGAAACAGGTGCTGACGATGAAAGTCGTGCTGGGTCTTCCGGAGTGGCAGACGCCGGTGTTCTCCACAGCGATGTCGCATGTGCTTTTCAACGTTCATTGGATCGCGCCGGATGATATACTTTCGAAAGAACTCATCAACTACATGAAGGCCGATTCGAACTATCTTCGCAGCAACAACATGTCTCTCTGGCGCCGAATCGGGGATTCGCTCCGGCAAATCGATCCGCACACCATCAATATTAAGGAGATGGACCCGAAAGACATCGATTTCTTTCTCCGACAGGAATCCGGCCCGCAGAACATTATGGGGCAGGTAAAGTTCCTTGTACCAAACGCGCACAGCATTTATCTTCATGACACTCCGTATCGCGAAGATTTTCCGAAGAATATTCGGATGTACAGCCACGGCTGCATACGGCTCGAAAAGCCTCTTGATCTCGCCGAATACGTCTTGAGAGAATTTCCTACCTGGAATCGCGAACGCATTGACACCGTCGTAACTCAGAGAACCGAACAGTCGCTTCTTCTGAAACATCCCATTCCCGTGCATGTCATCTATTGCACGGCTTGGATAGGGATGGAAGGGGTCGTAAATTTCAGGCAGGATTATTATGGTCTGGATCGAAAGCTGGGTGCCGCGCTCACGGCGCACAGGTGATTTTCAGGTCCCCGCACTACGCCTGCTTCTGGATTCCCCGTCAGCCCATTCGATTCACGCGAGGTGGGCAGGCCAGCGTCCGCGTGTAAGAAGCAGTGGCTGTGTTTGAGATCAGAGCATCCGGATGGTGATTTGTGGCCTCTCAATGTATCAACGCTGTTCTGTTGTTCGAAACTGAACAAATGCAAAGCCTTACGATATAATGATTTTAGACTGTTATGCGAATCGTTCTCATTATTCTAAGTTGACTTTCTCCGAGTGTTGAGGTAGGTTTCCTCTTGATTGACTAAGCATCGTCTGTTCAGAAAAGGATGGACACGTACTAACCCACACTCTATTCCCAGCGGACCCTGAAAATCTCGCCCGAGATTACGGGGGTTCCGCAATGCCTGCTGGAAAAATGTCTTCCGGAGAATCAATCGCTCAAGTATAAGTTCTTTTAGAAAGGGCTCGTCATGAAATGTCGTACTTTGTTCCTTTTTGCATGCGTCGTTCTTAGATCTGCTCAAGGACGAGCGCAGGAGACCGCTTCCTGGACATATAATGGCGTCAACGAGTATCGGATAGTTCCGAATGTTGTGTATTCCACGGCGAACAACTACGACTGCAAGCTTGACGCGTACGTCCGCAACAATCCCGGTCACACAACGCCGACTGTCATTTACATCCATGGCGGAGGATGGGTCGCGGGTTCGAAGGAGACATCCGTGATGAGTCTCCTTCCGTATCTCGAAATGGGTCTTTCCGTCATCAACGTCGAGTATAGACTTGCGCGAGTATCATTGGCACCCGCTGCGGTAGAAGACTGTCGCCTTGCGCTTCGCTGGGTCTTCAAGAACGCGAAACAATATGGGTTCGACACAACAAAGATCATCGTCACCGGCGGTTCCGCCGGCGGTCATCTGGCCCTCATGACGGGAATGCTCGATCCATCGTATGGATTTGATATCCCGACCGATTGGGACTATACCGGCGTCGAGCCCAAAGTCGCAGCTATCGTCAATTGGTTTGGCATCACCGATGTCAAAGATCTTCTCTCTGGTCCGAACAAACAAGACTATGCGGTGAATTGGTTAAGCAACCTCAACGACAAAGACATCATCGCGCAGAAAATGTCCCCGATGAGCTATGTCCGCAAAGGCCTGCCGCCGATCTTCACGGTACACGGGGACAAGGACCAACTTGTTCCCTACACCCACGCAGTTCGACTGCACGAAGGCCTCACAAAAGCTGGCGTGCCAAATCAGCTGATGACAATTCCAGGGGGAAGACACGGCGGATTTACGAAAGAGGAGATGACGAGAGTCTTCACGGCGATCAAGGAGTTTCTCAAGAAAAATGGACTGCTTGAGCAGTCAGGACACTGATCCATCGAGGCAAAGGGTTCATGAACAATGAACCATTTCCCAACTCACGAACTCCGGGGTGAACTTGAAACTTCCATCGATCACCGAAGCGGCAATCGATGCACGCCGATCATTCTTGCGTTTCCCATTCGTTCTCCTTGATGCAGTTGCTGGCACCACATGCGCATTGGTCCTGATTGATCATGAAGCGCGCCTTTCATCGACTTTCCTGTATCCGGTACTCTTTGCTGCCGTTCTTGGTTTTCCGCTTCTGGGAGGATTTGCTTTAGCATCCGAAAAGCGGAGGTGGAGCAAAACCATGTCGATTGGAGCGCAGATGGCGGGTGTTGTTCTCATTGCCTTGTATTCTTTATCTGTTCCTCAAGATCTGCCGGGAGCGCCGAACATCCATGTGTTCCGGCTGTTTATGCTCACCACAGCATTCGTCTTGTTTGCATTTGCCGTTCCTTTTCTTGGACACAAGAGCGAACTCGGGTACTGGAACTTCTGCAAGACGCTCTTGCTCAGAGTGCTCACAGCATATCTCTACACAGTCGTCTTATGGGCCGGTTTGGCGATTGCGCTTGCAGCACTTGACAACCTCTTTGGCGTGAATATTCCGAGCAGGCGTTACGGTGAATTGTGGGTTCTCATCAATGGAGTGTTCACAACCTGGTTTTTCCTCGCGGGGATACCGGGCGATCTCGACAGCTTGGACACGGTGACCGACTATCCCAAAGGGCTCAAGATCTTTTCTCAGTACATTCTGTTCCCCTTGGTTCTTGTTTATCTTGTCATTCTGTATGCTTACCTCGGGAAGATTTTGCTGGCGTGGGACTGGCCGGAGGGGTGGGTCAGCAAACTCATCCTTGGATTCATCGGGATGGGGATCTCCTCACTGCTCTTATTGCACCCGATCAAAGAACAAACGGAGAACATCTGGATCAGAATATCGTCTCGGTGGTTCTATGTCATCGTCATCCCTCTCATTATCATGTTGTTCCTTGCCGTATGGAGGAGAGTCTCTGAGTACGGAATTACCGAAGGGAGATATCTCGCAATTGCGGCCGGGATGTGGCTCTGCGTTGTCGTTCCCTATTATGTCATCAGCAAGAAGAAATCAATCCGTTTCATTCCAACGTCCCTATGCGTTGCGACGTTTTTGGTAAGTGTTGGTCCCTGGGGGATGTTCACTGTCTCAGAGAACAGTCAGGTGGCGCGACTCCAGGTGCTGCTGACGAAGAACAATATTCTCGTCAATGGACGGGTGCAGGCGAGGCACGATTCACTCCAATTCGAGACGACGAAGCAGATCAGCTCGATCATTTCGTACCTGTCCGACATTCATGGATTCGATGCAATCGAGCCATGGTTCGGCGAACGCCTGAAAACCGATATCGTCGGGGAGAAGTCCAGGTACAAGGATCCGGCTCGTGTCGCAAAAATGATGGGGATCGAATTCGTGAGAGTCTGGCAGTTTTCTTCAGCTGGAACTATCATGCTCATGGCGGATCGAGATGGAGCCCTTGCTATCGATGGCTACGACCGCTTGTTGCGCACACAGCATGTCCCTCTGGTGGGCAAGAAGAGAGAGTTTCCCGAGCAAGGAATTGCTTGCCAGGTGGGGCAAGATCTGAGCAAGATGATGATTATCGCTGTGCGCGATTCGAGAGCGGTCGATTCCCTTCAAGTCGATCTTCAGCCACTGGTGAATAAACTGATTGCCGATTACGGAAGTGCCACCACCGACAGAATCCCAACCGAGAAAATGTCGGTCGTTGCCTCAAGTCAAACGACGAGGATAAAGGTATTTCTTTCGAATGTTCATGTCCAGCGTCGTGGTGGTGAGGCAAAAGTCATTGCGTATGATGCGGAGATTGCGTACAAGATGTCAAGTGAGAAGTAGACGGAGGGACGGGGTGCGTCGTAACCAAGGAAGTCAACAAGGGAGATTGTGTTGACAGCAGGATGCCGAATGAAAGTGAGAGAGTTAATTCCCGCCAAGTATTCTCGGTGCTTGGTGGTTGCAGTGCTCGCATTGGGCGCACTGGCCTTCGCGCAAGAAAAGACTTCTCCGGTCTCCATCCGAATCGAGACCGAAGCCGGTACCATCGTTCTTGCATTGTATCCCGACAAAGCGCCGGTCACGGTTTCCAACTTTCTCCGCTATGTCGATGGCGGCTTTTTCAGCGGTGGATGCTTCATGAGAACCGTTCGCCCTGACAACGAACAGAACTCCGTGAAAATCCAGGTCGTACAGGCGGTCGTTCATCCGTGGAAGGAGAACAACAGCTTTCCGCCCATCTCGCTCGAGCGCACGAGCGTGACGGGCATCCGGCACGTCGATGGTGCCATTTCGATGGCGAGGGGTGAACCCAATTCAGCCACTTCCTCGTTCTTCATTTGCATCGGCGATCAACCCGAACTCGATTTTGGGGGAAAGAGAAATCCGGATGGACAGGGTTTCGCGTCGTTCGGAATTGTGACTGAAGGAATGGACGTGGTTCGTCGGATCCAGATGGCTCCGGCAGAAGGTCAAGCGCTCGTGCCTCCACTTATCATCACTCGGATAACCAGGAGCGATGGCAAACTCCCCTCACCAAAGCGCTAACACCAGTACGCGAACACAGTTCGATTAATACTTTCGAGGATGTTGCCTTTGAATACCGAAGCCGCTGCTCTCAAACGACGAGTCGAAGAACTCGAAGAGATCCATCGTCTGGCTCAATCCTTGAGTTCCATGGTGGGTGTGTACCAAACTCTCGAGGCTATCGTCGATTGCTGCTTGAAACTCTGCAAGGCAGAGCGGGGGGCAATCCTGTTGTTCAGTACGGCGGCTCATGAGTCTCCGCAGACTGTTGTTCGGAACGTTCACCAGGAGCGCGCCGGCATCGACCACATCGTGAACACACTTGTTGCCGGTTGGGTGGAAGCGCACAAGCGCCCATTCTTGTCCGATGATGTTTTGCGGGAGTTGAACTTCCGAAATCCATCCGAGCACATCAAGCAGCTCGGGGCGTCGATGGCGGTACCGCTCGTCGACGAAGGAAAACCCTTTGGCATGATCCATCTCGTGAATTCCCGGGGAGGAAGCATATTCACAGAGGAGCAGGTGCGCCTCGTGTCAGCTCTCACTCCGCTCGCGGCTCAGTTCATTCTTCGCGCCAAGATACAGGAAACGGTCTTCGCGGACAACCAGCGATTGAAAGCTTCCCTGCAGCAAACGCGAGGAGTGGGAACCCTCCTGGGGGGCAGCCGTTTGATGGAAGAGGTCAGGAACAAGATAATGATTGCCGGCCCATCGGGTGCGAGCGTTCTCCTCATCGGCGCAACCGGGACGGGCAAGGAAGTGGCTGCGAGAGCAATCCACGTTCATAGTCCCCGCGCGGAAAAGCCGTTCATTGCGGTGAACTGTGCTGCCATTCCCTCCACACTTTTTGAATCGGAGCTCTTCGGGCACGAAAAAGGCTCTTTTACCGGCGCAACGGCAACGATGAAGGGAAAATTCGAACTTGCCGACGGCGGCACTCTGTTCCTCGATGAAATATCTGCGCTCCCGTTGGAACTTCAGCCAAAGCTCCTTCGCGTTCTCGAGGAGCGGAGCTTCTGCCGCGTTGGTTCCTCTGAAGAGCATAAAGTTGACGTGAGAGTTATCTCCGCCTCCAATTCGGATCTTCAGGCGGCGATCAAAGCCAATCAATTTCGGGACGATCTTTATCACCGTCTCAATGTCATTCCTGTTCAGCTTCCGACGCTTCGTGAGCGTAAGGAGGATATCTCCGAACTCGCGCAAGCATTTCTGCAAGAATTTTCGTCGGGAGCAAAAACGTTCGATGGAGAAGCGTTACAGTATCTTTCCTCAATGGAGTGGAGAGGAAACGTGCGCGAACTTCGGAACACCGTGGAGCGAATCTCCATCTTTACCTCATTCAACTCCGTCTCTGCATCTGCAATTCGTGACGTGGGCATCGGGGCCATTTCACCCGGCTCAGCGGACGCACGAACCGTATTGCTTTCCCTGCTCCAATCCAAATCGGGCGAAGAGAATCTGATTGAAAACCTTGAGCGAGATATGATCGATCTCGCTCTTCAGCAGTCCCACGGCAACGCCGCCGAAGCAGCCCGAATGCTTGGCGTGCATCGCAACGCATTGCTCCGGCGCATCGAGAAATACGATCTCCGGTAGCAATTTGCTCTCATCTCTCTAGCTGCACCCCACTGTATCCGGTCGCTCTATCACAGGAAGGACCATTTTCCGTTCGGATCCGAACTCCCTTTTGTTCGAAAACGCACATCTCCGCGCTGTACCCCCTCAAAACCTCTCTGTTCTCCAGCAATTTCTCTGGTCCGCATGTTGAGTAACTAACAACCGAGTGTGTGGTTTGACTGTTCGCCCATTCCAGAGTTTCCCTTTTAATTCACTTTCCAGTTTCCCCTTCTCCATAGGAGGATGTCATGAAAACTCTCGCATTGTTCCTCGTGGCCGCATTCTTGATGCTGGCCGTTGCTGCAAATGCACAGGATGTTCGCAAAGAAATTGGCGCCGCCAAATTCGATCAGGCGGTTGCCAATCTCCTGACGGCCCTTGATTCCAAAAACCCCGGCTTAACCCGCAGCGCTATCTACCGGCTTGGAGAGTTCAAAGCCGAGAAGGCCGTCATACCGCTGATGGCGATTCTTCACAACAATGGCGACGAAAAGACACGGATTGCTGCTGCCTATTCCCTCTGCAAGATCGGCGCAGGTGTCGGGACGTATGCCGTGAAGCAAGCGGTCCGGTTCGATGACAGCGACAAAGTGAAGATGCAGTCTGCTTGGTACTACAATCTGCTGGTCTCCAGCGGCACGTTCGCCTTCATCCCGACCGAGACCAATGGAACGATCGTTGCTGAAAACAGATAAAGCCTTTGTCACCTGTCGGTGACTGTGTCAGGGTGCGGGCAGTGAACCTTGGACTGCCCGCATCCTCTTTGTACTGTACGTGACCGATGTATCAGTCGGGCACCAAGGCAACGAATTGAACTCCGCAAGGAGATCTGTGAAGAGCCAGGTTCGAAAGCTGAGAAACTCAAGTGTCGTGTTCATTCGCTCTCCCGGAGATGGAAGTCTGGAAGGATCTCAGACGAGAACGCCAGTTGCTGGCATCAGAGCGTCGAAAAGAAGGATTGTAGCGTCGAGTGTCCGGCGAGTTGTCGTCGCTCCCTCCCAATCTGTTAGCTTCTCAGGAGGAAAATGTTTATTTTTTCGAAGGAAATCGGAGAAAGGTTGATCTGATGGTTTTCCGTGGTATTGTTCGGTTGCTGGTATTCGTTTCTCTTCCTGTTGTTGTCTGTGCGCAGGGGGTAGACATACGCGGCATCGTGTCCGACAGTACGACTGGAGAGAGAATCCCGTTCGCAGGAGTGACCATTCAGGGTCTTACGCGGGGCGCGAGCTCCAACCTCCAGGGCTTCTATCTCATTCCAAACGTGTACCCCGGCCGCTATCAGATACGGGCAAGCTCCATTGGGTATGAGACACGGACGGTGAGCGTTGAGGTAAGTGGCAACCAACCGGTGATCGTGAGTTTCCAGCTTCCCTCGAAGCCCGTCGAATTCTCCGAAGTGATGGTCACCGACAATGCAAAGCGCGAGCTCACGGAGATTCATACAAGCGTTCATGTCATGGACCAGCGCGATATCAGGGCGGTTCCTGTCACTGTCCAGGAGGATGTGTTCCGGTCGATCAGAATCCTCCCAGGAATTGTCTCAACCAGCGATGTCAATTCACAGTTCTACGTCAGGGGCGGGGCAGGGGATCAGAACCTGATTCTCCTTGACGGGATGCGAATCTACAACCCATATCATGCGTTTGGCATCTTTAGCATCTTCGATTCAGATATCATCAAGACGACCGAGGTCTATACCGGTGCTTTTCCGCCCGAGTACGGCGGAAGGCTTTCATCGGTGGTCAATATGACCACCAAGGACGGCAGATCCAACGGAGTGGGAGGGCGGGCGAATATCAATTTCCTTTCCACGAAACTCCAGGTGGAAGGTCCTGCTGCGGACAATGTGAGTTTTCTGGTGAGCGGCAGGAAATCTCTCTTTTCTGAGACCCTCACCAAATTCCTCAACAAAGACCTGCCCCTTTCATTCTATGATGCTTTTGTGAAGTTCACTTTCCAGGCAGGTGAGTCGCAGGGGAAATACAGCGTTCAATCGTTTCTCAGCGGCGACAACCTGCGGTCGACGAATCCAAATGAACCGGACTACTCTTGGCGGACGACCGCCACGGGATTTGTTGCTTCCGGATTGATTCAGGACAGGGTGTACATCACGGCCGTTGGATTCGAGAACTCCTTCGTCGCAGACAGGGATCCGAAATCTTCGAAAAGTGTCACTCCCGCCTCAACATCTGTTCGCGAAACGGGCGTTCGTGCGAACGCCACCATCTACACCGATACGCACGATCTGTTCTTCTTCGGGTTCGAATTCAGTTTTCCCAACCTCGACTATACTCTCGTGAACAATTACGGCGTGACGACCGAGCTCACTAGCTCCTTTGTCAACGCGACGACTTGGTTGCGTTACGAGACAGCACCCAGCCGACTTCAGGCTGATGTTGGATTGTACTTCGATTTCGGGAGCTTAATGGCGAGGAGCGGCGGCGTTGAGACATTGCAACCCCGCATCAATCTGAGCTATGGCCTTTTTGACAACTGGAAAGCGAAATTGTCGTTGGGACGGTTTACACAGAACATCATTACGGTCAACAATGAAGATGATGTGATTTCCATTTTCGACGCATGGATTCAGGTTCCCGAAAACCTGAAACCCGAACAGGCTGACCACTTCGTGGTTGGGCTTGAAGGAAATGTTCTGAGAACGCTGTCGACGAATTTTCAGGCATACTACAAGAACTATAGCTCGCTCGTCATGTACAATCGCGAAAAGGTTGACGCTCTGGATCCTGACTACATCAACGGAACGGGAGCGGCGTACGGTTTTGAGGCACTTGTCCGCTACGCGAGCGATCTCCTCGATGTTTATGCGGCATACACTCTTGGATGGACGAGTGTGACGGCGAACGGCTTCTCGTACAATCCCCGATATGATCGGAGGCATAACCTCAACCTGCTCACCGTTGTGCACGCGGCACAAGGCGTTGATCTCACACTTCGATGGGAGTTTGGTTCGGGGTTCCCGTTCACCGAGACCGTTGGTTATTATGACCGTCTGGGACTGAAGGATATTTTTCGAGGTTCCTACGCGGGCGAAACGGGGCAACCGTATACGATCCTCGGGGACAAAAACGCTGCGCGGCTTCCAGCCTATCATCGCCTTGATGCGAGCGGGACGTACCGGTTTGTCCTCCGCCCCATCACGGGGAGTCTCGGGGTGCATATCGTGAATGTCTACAATCACAAGAATATTTTCTACTTCGATCGAAAGACGGGACAGCAAACGACCATGCTTCCGTTCTTTCCGACGGCCACGCTCACCATAGAGTTTTGATGACAGGATTCATACTTTGAAGCGAGCTAACACACATATCGACGTTCTTTTCGTCTTTGGATTGATTCTGGTTGTGATGTCCGGATGCGAGAACAGCTTTGACCCCAAAGGTCCTTATCAGAAACAATTGGTGGTGTATTCCATTCTGTCGAACACCTCTGATAGCCAATACGTCCGTGTTTTCACCACTTACAATCCGTCGGGGTTCGATCCGGCAGAGGTGACTGCGGATACGTACGTGCGCAAGGCCGCCGTGACGCTCGCTGACGATTCGGCGACATACAACCTCAGGGATACCACACTTGTGCGCGTAGACAAGAGTCGATACACGGACGACATCGGCGCCTACATCGCGTATCCCTGCAAAACCCGTCTCGGGAAAACGTACAGGCTTTCAGTCGCCTCTGACCAGGGAAACGCCTCTGCCACTGTGGGTGTTCCGGACGCCGGGCTTCTCATCCCGAACAACTCGTACATCCTCAAAGCTCCTGACAAATATGGGAGTGAAGATATCAGCGTCACGATCAAAATTTCGAGCCTTGCGCGCGGTTACATCGTACGCGTGTATCTGGACTATTTGGTGAGTGTAGGAGCAAACTGGATTCACAAACGCGATGAGATCCCCACTTCTGTGCTCTCTGTCACCGGCCAGACCGTTCAGTATGATTACCCAAAGCTCACTCGGCGACTCAATGAAATTTCGCAACCCTACGTTACCGTGACTTTTCCCATTTCAGTGTACAATGCTTTCTTCATTGCTATTCAGAATCGATATGGAGTTGGCGGGTTCCAGATTGTTTCGGCGACTTATTTCCTCACGCAAGTTGAAGAGAATCTCTACAAGTACTACAACCTTGCAAACGGATTCCAGGATCCTTACTCGATCAGAACAGACCAACCCGATTTCTCGAACATTCAAGGGGGCTTGGGTATTTTCGGCGCCATGACGCTTGATTCCGTGCGCGTCGACTTCTGATACTTTGCATGCTCGCTCATCTTGCCGTTCCCTTGCTAATCCCTCAAAAAAGCAATACGTTCATCGGAAAATTCTGACGAGCATGTTCTCTCTTTTCAAATCGGTCCGTCTTTCTCCTGCTTGGACATATTCCGCGGATAGCATCATCTGGCGAATGATGCTTGCTGAACAAGGAACATTGGTGGGTGAATGCCGCGACCCAGAAAACAAGGCGGCATCTTTCTTTTGCCTCGAGATCTCTACTGGAAAGGTCCTTTGGAAAGACCTGCGTTTCGACGAGAAATGGTGGGTTGGCATCGAGACCGTCCGCAAGAATGTCGTGCTTTTCCATGCATTCGCGAAACCCGATATGCCGGAGCATAAAGGGATACGGGCATTCGACATAGCATCCGGGGTCGAGCTCTGGCGCAATGACGACGTGGCCTACTGGTTCGGGCATGACCGCCGGGTTGTCGCATACCGGGATTTCTTCGAGAAACGAGTGGGTTATGAGATCGACCTTCATTCAGGTGTTCTCCTCAAGACGCATGACACCTCACTTGAAGAACTCCATGCTCTTCGCCTACAAGTCTCCGAAGAGCAGATATCTCCCGAGGCAACGCTTCCCGAGATTTTCGTCGAAGAAGAGGTTGATGCAGATATCATCGCTTTCGTGAAAAAGGAAACCAAAGGGAAAGAGCTCTCCGGCAGAGTTGAGTATCTCAGACACGATGGCGTTCTGGTGTTCAACATGCATATCCAGAAGCGCGACGACGCCGAACGCCTGATGCTGGAAAACAACCTGATCGTGTACCGACTTTCCGACAAGAAGCGGATGTTTGCAGATGTCATCGGTCGCAATCTAGCCGGTTATGTACCCGACTCTTTCTTTCTCCGGTATCCGTTTGTTCTCTTCATCAAAGACCAGAGAATTCTCACAGCCATACGGCTATGGAAATCGTAACTGAACGCTTCACGGTCTCATCCCGGGGGAACTCGGAAGTGGTTGATATCACCGAACGCGTCGCGGCTATCCTCACTCAACGCAAACTTCGGGAGGGGCTCGCTACGATCTTCGTTTCGGGATCAACCGCATCGATCACGACAACGGAGTTTGAACCGGGACTTCGCCGGGACATACCAGAGGCATTGCAGCGGCTTGCTCCTCAGGGGGCCCGGTACCATCACGATGATATGTGGCACGACGGCAACGGACACTCCCATGTTCGAGCATCATTCATGGGCCCGTCCCTGTCGGTGCCGTTTTCACAGGGGGAACTCTTGTTGGGCACATGGCAGCAGATTGTCCTCGTTGATCACGACAACCGGCCGCGCGAACGGACAATCATCGTTCAGCTGATTGGCCAAGAGACCACTTGAAACAGCCTGGAGCATCGGAGAAAGGGCGCACAATGAAATCGTACAAGGTCAAGCTTGTTGATGCCTTCACGACAGAACCATTCTCAGGCAATCCTGCCGGGGTTGTTCTCGACGCCAAGGGAATCAATGAGAAGGCGATGCAGAACATTGCCCGTGAACTGAATCTGTCGGAAACGGCGTTCGTTCTTCCGCCAACGGTCAAGAGTGCTGACATTCAAATCCGCTGGTTCACCCCTGCGGCTGAGGTGCCACTCTGTGGTCACGCGACGATCGCGAGTTTTCACGCTCTTGCGGAGTCGGGGATGTATGGCATGAGACGCCCGGGGACGTACCATTTCAGGCTCCAGACAAGAAGTGGGATCCTCGGGATAATGGTCGAGAAGAGATACTCTGCCACGATGATTGAGTTTCAGCTTCCTATTCCAGACTTCCGTGTGCACAAAAAGGTCCCAGCAGCGCTTCTCAAGGCCCTCGGAATCCGTCCATCGGATGTTCAGAAAGGTCTCCCCTTCGTTTCTGAATCGTACCTGTATCTTCCTGTGAAGAAGCTCTCCGTGATAAAGTCGCTGAAGCCGGATTTAGGCCTGCTCGATTCTTACACAAGAGCAACAAAGTCGTTGGGAATCAGCATATTCTGTCTCGAGACCATCGAGCAGAGTTCGGCGGTCCACTCCCGGTTCTTCGCTCCCGCCGTCGGGATCGTTGAAGATCCTGTCACGGGCTCTGCCAACGGGCCGCTGGGAGTCTATCTGTATCAATATGCCATTCATCAGGATTTTCCAATTCCATCATTCCTGCTCCCGGACGGACGTATGGAGTTCATTGCAGAACAGGGTGATGACATGGGCCGAAGGGGAAGGGTCAAGATTCGGCTGCGCGTTACCGGTCATGGTGTGCGGCAGGTCTCCATCGCAGGGGAGGCTGTCACAATCATGGAAGCAGAGTACAAAGCGTAGAGGGCCGCTCTCAATGACGACGAAGAACTTCATATTCCTTTTGGTGCTTCTGGGGGCGTTTGGTTTCTTTTCCTTCAGCGTGCGCCGAGTGATCAGATATCTGAGCCTCGGCCAGCGGGACAGCAGGTTTGACAATCCCATCGCCCGCTTGAAGAAGACGCTCGTCGTCGCGATCGCACAATCGAAAATATTGCGCGAACCTCTTGCTGGCTTCATGCACGCGTTCATTTTCTGGGGATTTCTCGTGCTTCTCACGGCGGTGCTCGAGTCGATCGGGGAGGGGATCATTTCGGGGTTCTCATTCCGTTTCCTTGGTCCCCTGTATGCGCCGCTGGCATTTCTGCAGGACCTTTTCTGTGGTCTGGTCATTGTTTCGATTCTGGTTGCCTTGTACCGTCGATATGTGTTGAAGCCGAAGCGACTCGAACTTGCTGGTCACAGCTCAATGGATGCAACGTTCATCCTGATGATGATTTTCTTCATCATGCTCAGTATGCTCGGGCAGAACGCCACGCGTCTCTTGCTCGGAGGGAGTTCTTCCTTCGGCGGGAGATTCCTTTCCGGTGTTCTTATGCCTTTGTTCGCCTCTTTGCGACCCGAATCCCTGCAAGTGTGGTTTGAGTTATTCTGGTGGGTGCACATTGGCATCGTGCTTGTTTTCCTGAACTATCTTCCGTATTCGAAACATCTCCACGTGCTGACGTCGATCCCGAATGTCTACTTCTCGAATTCCAAACCCAGGGGCGCGATCAAGCCGATCAACCTCGAAGCAGAGAACGTCGAGAAGTTCGGGGCGAGCGATATACAGGACTTTACGTGGAAACAGTTGTTGGATGGATATACATGCACGGAGTGTGGAAGATGCACGGCGGCATGTCCGGCCAACATGACGGGCAAGATCCTGTCACCGCGTAAGATCATCATGGATATTCGTCAGAGGCTTGAAGAAAAAGCGCCTCTCGTTCTGGCCGGTATCAATGATATCGCCGGTGGCGAAGGGCAAAAAGGTCCGCTGCAGAAGACTCTGGTCCATGATTACATTACGGCGGAGGAGTTGTTCGCATGTACGACATGCATGGCATGTGTGCAGGAATGTCCTGTGAATATCGAACACGTGGATGCCATTATTGACATGAGGCGCAGCCTGGTATTGATGGAGTCGAATTTCCCGCCGGAGGTGCAAGTCGTTTTCCGGAACCTTGAAAGCAATTTCTCGCCTTGGGCGTTCCCGGCGAGCAGCAGAGCTGATTGGGCGGAAGGAATGAATATCCCGACACTCCAGCAGAAACCCGATGCCGAGATTCTGTTCTGGGTTGGTTGCGCGGGCGCTTATGATAGTCGCTATGTCAAAGTCACCCAAGCGTTGGCGAAGCTTCTCCAGCAAGCCGGAGTATCCTTCGCGATTTTGGGAGTGGAAGAAAAATGCACCGGTGACTCTGCGAGAAGAATCGGCAACGAGTACCTGGCGCAGATCCTGATGAAGGAAAACATCGCCACCCTGAACAACTACAAAGTGAAGTCTATTGTCACGGCATGCCCGCATTGCTTCAACACCTTGCGGAATGAGTATCCTCAGTTTGGAGGAAACTACAAAGTTGTTCATCACACGGATTTCCTTGTGCAGTTGGTAAACGAAGGGAAGATAAAGATCACCAAGGAGCAGGCGGCGAAGCTGACCTATCACGATTCCTGCTATCTCGGCCGGTATAATGACCTCTATGATCAACCCCGCGAGCTGTTGCAAGCTGTTCCCGGCGTCGATCTTGTGGAAATGGGGCGCGCCCGCAGCAAGGGGTTCTGCTGTGGAGCCGGCGGTGGGAGAATGTGGATGGAAGAGAAAGAAGGAAAGCGTGTCAATGTCGAGAGGACGGAAGAGGCGCTCGCGACTGACGCTTCGGTGATTGCAACGGCGTGTCCCTTCTGCATGACGATGCTTTCGGATGGGGTGAAGTCAAAGGACGCAGCTGATCGCGTCGTCGTGAAGGACATCGCAGAAATCGTATTTGAATCGTCGCAATCGTCTTGACCGTGGCAATTTTGAGAATGCTAGCGTTGACGATGCGGGGCACCCCTGATTTGACGTCCCAGCGATCACGCGATCATTGGACCTCTTTGTCTTGGGACTGGAACTTAATGGCCCGCTTTCCGTCAAGATGAGAAACCGTCCATCCACTGTCAGTTGTCTGCCGATGTCTTCCCGAGGTATTCTTCTCATCCTTCTGTTCCTGTTTCCTGCATATGCAGCATTGTCGCAAGTGCTGACACTTTCGGGCTCCGTCAGAGATGCTGTGACGAATGCCCCTCTTCCGGCGGCAAACGTCCGCGTCCTGGGGACGACAAAGGGCACCGTCGCGAATTCCATGGGCGTCTACCGACTTGCCCTGGAGAAGGACCGATACACCATCGTCTACAGTTTCATCGGGTATCGGTCCGACACGCTTCACATTCCGCTCGAACAATCTTCCGAATATACCGCGCGGCTCCAACCTTCTGCCATACAAATGTCAGAAATCCTCGTTACCAACGAAGATCCAGCGATCGCGATCATGCGAGAGGTCATACAACGCAAGAAGGAATGGATCGCGAATCTCCGATCGTATGAATTTGATGCTTTTACGCGATTGGTCATGCGCATGGACACCTCTATTTCCGCAATTACGGAATCATACTCGACTGGATACTGGCGACAGGGAGACACTCTGCGGGAAGTTATCCGGCAGAAAAGGAAAACGGAGAATCTGTCGAGCGGTGTGCGGGTTGCCGTCGGCGGCTTCATTGTCAATTTCTACGATGATGACATCAATTTCACAGGGTTTCATTTCGTCGGACCAACGTCGCCGGAAGCATTTGACTACTACGATTTCAAACTCGACAATACACGGCAGCGCGATGAAACGCCCGTCTACACAATCCGCGTTATGCCAAAGTCCCGCATCACGCCGCTTTTCCGCGGTAAGCTCGACGTGATCGGCGACACGTACGCCCTGATTGCCGTCGATATGTCGCCGAATGAAGCTTTTACCATTCCATTTGTTTCACGGCTCGACCTTCGCTACACGCAGCAGTTTGGATTCTACGAGAACCGCTATTGGATGCCAATGGACATTGGACTCAGCGGCGTGATTGAGGTTGGGTTTGCAGGACTTTCTTTTCCCCGTATCACCGTAGAGCAAGCCTCGGTGATCTATGACTTCAAGATCAATCGACAGCTGGCGGACTCGATCTTCAGAAAGGCGCACAGGATCGAATTGGCGGATGCTCAGAAATTTGACTCCTTGTTCTGGGCACAGCACGATGTTTTGCCTCTCACGCAGGAAGAGCAAAAAGCCTACAAGGGCATCGATAGTACACAAACGCTCGACAAGCAATTCAAACCCTCCGGGCCGCTCGCCGGGCTCTCATCGTCCCTCTTTAACACCCTCAGCTATGGAAGAATCCGTTATAACAGAGCTGAAGGCCTCTACCTGGGACTCAAAGGTGCCCGAGACAGTGTGGTTGATGGGCTCTCTCTTTTCGGGTCGGCAGGCTACGGGTTTTCGGACAAAAGGGGAAAGTACTCCCTTGGGGTTGCCAGGCATCTGGATTCGGGCCGACGTTACAGGTTGGAAATCGAAGGCTACAGGGGGTTTTCGAATATACCCGACGAGGAATATTATGATCCTCTGGTGATTGCAGTCGCCGCAGTCATGAACAAGAGCGATTATCGGGACTATTTCTATGCCAACGGCTGGCGCGGCGCGATTGAGGCACGACCTCTCAACCGCCTTTCCGTTCAACTCGAGTATCGGGATGAGGATCAACGGATTGCTGTGAACACGACCGACTTCAGCATCTTCGATCGAAGGAAGCCGTTTCGTGAAAACCCACTAATCGCAGAGGGGACCATGAGAAACGTGAAGGTGCTCCTTCGCTATGGTGATGAGCATGTGCCGTTTGGCCTTGTGACACAGAATTCCGCAGAACTTGAAGTGGAACATTCCAGTCCCGGATTTCTTGCGAGCAGCTTCGATTTCACTCGCGCAATTTTCCGCGGTGAAGCCCGGATCACGACCTTTTCTTCGCGGCTGCTGTTCCCGCCGACACTCAACATCAAGCTCACTGCCGGGGCTTCAGGCGGCACTCTTCCTCCGCAGCGTGTATTCAGCCTGGACTCCCGCTACGACGATCTTGGACCATTTGGCGTTCTCCGCACTGGGGGCGTGAAGGAATTTTCGGGCGATCGGTTTGTCTCTCTTTCCGTCGAACACAACTTCCGCAGCGTGCCCTTTCTTCTTCTGGATATACCGTTCCTCTACAGAAACAGTGTTGAGGTGAGACTCCATGGATCCGTCGCACAGACGTGGAGTTCCTCGACCCTTCCGTTTGGCAGGACGACCGATGGTTGGTACTCGGAAGCGGGCCTCGGCCTCAGTCGACTGTTCTCATTCTTTCGCCTGGACGTCTCGTACCGCTTCATGCAGCCACGCGGTTTCTTCCTGACGTTCGGCGTAGCGCCGATTCTGTAGGGTTGCTTTTCGGACACGTGTTCGCTAAGTTTCTTTCGGGCTCGATTCAGCGAGTGGTACCTCCCTTGATCATCAAGCCGGAGTCGATCGAATTACAGATATATCGATTGCTTTATCGCAACCAACGGAGAACTCTATGCAAACCGTCACCACCTCACTCAGACCACTTTCCATCCCTGTCATCGGGTGGTCGACCATCATGGCGTCTGTCATTATGATCGCGGTTGATGCGGTGAGTCTGCTCAGCTACAACACGCTCGACAGCTTCAACCTGGACCAATCGATGCTGAGCCAATATGTTCCTCAGGGGGTGAAAAAGGTGATGGACCTCTACAGTTACAGTCGCATTTGGACATGGTACGGCATACTGTTTTTTGTGTTTGCGCTCGTTGCCGGAGTTCAGTTCGTCAGACTTCGGGCTTGGGGAAGAAAGGCTCTTGAGATCGTCTGCTGGGTTGGAATCTTCAATGCGTTGGCTGATACCTTGTTGAGTTTCCTGATCTGGAAAAACATGCAGGACACGCTGGCGATGGTGATGCGGGGGATGGGGGGGAGCCAGTATTCCTTCATCAATCCGCTTGGATTCTTCACGATCATACTTGGTTTCTTTCTATGGATCATTCCATCCGTCGGGATGGTTTTCTATTTGAGAAGGCCCGTCATCAGGCAAGCGGTAAGCCTCCCATGAGGGGCTTCATGAAAAGGATCATCAGATGAGATCTCAGAAAGCACAGCTACCCGGGGTTATCGTTTTCCTGCTCTTCTTCGCAGCGTCGAACGACCTCTTTGCTCAGGCGGAGCCCTTTGGAGGACTGAATGCTTACATCCTGAAGTCCATGAAGGAGTGGGAGACTCCGGGGCTCGCGATCGCGATAGTGAGGGACGATTCAGTGATCTTCATGAAAGGATACGGCGTCACAAAAATGGGGGAATCCACTCCCGTGACTCCCAAAACGATCTTTGCCATCGCGTCAACGACGAAGGCAATGACCGTCGCCTGTCTGGGAATGCTCGTTGATGAAGGAAAAATCAAATGGGATGATCCGGTGACAAAATACCTTCCGTGGTTTCAGTTGTATGATCCCTATGTCACTCGTGAGATGATGGTTCGAGATCTCCTCTGTCATCGAAGCGGCTTGGAAAGGGGAGACAACCTCTGGTACCTTTCACCCTACAGCCGTGAGGAAGTCCTTCGCAGAGTACGGTTTCTTAAGCCAAGCTGGAGTTTCCGCAGCCATTATGGATACAACAACATCATGTTCGTTGCGGCTGGTCAGATCATCCCATCCGTCACAACCACGAGCTGGGATGATTTCATTTCCGAGCGCTTGTTTGTGCCGCTCGGGATGACGAGGACACGTCCCAATCTCAAATCATCCGGAGCATTGGACGATGTAGCCACCCCGCACAGTCGCATAGAGGGGACGATGGGACCTATTCGCATGGCAAGCTACGACAACATCGGTCCTGCCGGTTCAGTTCTTTCCTGTGTTCGGGATATGTCGACCTGGGTACGCCTCAATCTGAATGGTGGTGTGATTGACGGGAGGAGAATCATGAGCTCTGAGGTTGTGCGGGAGATTCAAACGCCTCAGACAGTGATTCGGCCTGATTCGCTTGACCGGGCTCTCCGGCCTTCGAATCACTTCATGTCATACGGGCTCGGATGGACTCTTCGTGACTATTTCGGACGCAAGCTTGTCCAGCATGACGGCGCCTATGACGGAATGCAAGCACGGGTGGTTCTTGTTCCTGAAGAGCGCCTGGGTCTTGTCATTCTGATCAATGCGGAGCACACGGACCTTCCCGAATCGGTTGCGTATCGCATCGTCGATCATTATTTGGGCGCACCGGTGCGTGATTGGAGTGCAGAGTTGCTCGACATCTCGGAGAAACAAAGGGAGAAGAATGACGCCGAAGAAAAGAAAAAATCTGATGAGCGCGTGAAGGGGACGAAACCTTCTCTCGCTCTGGAGGCGTACGCGGGATCGTACGACAATCAGACTTACGGCACGGCGAACCTGACGATGCAGGGAGGAAAACTCCAGTTCTCGTTCTACCCTCAGCATGTCGGTATAGTGGAGCACTGGAATTATGACACCTTCCAGATCGTATGGAATTATCGCTACCTTGGCAAGGACATGATTACCTTCACTCTCGGTTCCGATGGAAAAGTCGAAGGCATGAAATGGGACGGTTTTGGAGAATTTAGAAAGTCAAAGTGAGTTCTGAAGGGTCGTGAATGCCGCGGGAAATCGGAGCGCGGCCCAGCGTCGAAATTGGCTGCGGGCTCAATTTTGTCTATATTGCTTGTGACGATGCCACTCAGTTTTCATGATATGCCTCGCTCGGTCGCGCGCTGGACTTTTGTTGTGAGTTCGATAACATTTGGCATGCTTGCCATGTCCGGCTGCGTGTCTTCGCAGGCTGGCGAAGCGGTGCTGACCCGTGAGATTCTCACAGCCGAAGAGATCGCCAGGACAACCGCGCTGACAGCATACGAAGCCATTCAGATCAGAAGACCGGCATTTCTGGCAGGCGCTGATCGCAGGGCACTGCGTGATGCAGACCAGCCGGATACACGCCCTGTCGTCTATGTGAACGGAGTGTTTTATGGAGAGGTGGAATCCTTGCGAGAAATCCCCGTGCGCGAGATCAAAGACATCCGTTTCCTGGAAGCAAATGACGCCACGAGAGTACTGGGATCGACCCATGTCGGGGGTGTCATTATGGTGACGACAAGATTGAATTGATAGACAGAAAGTCCTCCTTGACAGAAACGAAAATACTGGCCGTATCACCGACCGATCCGGATCCTGAAGTGATTGAACAGGCAGCTGCTGTTCTGCGCAACGGTGGGCTCGTGGCCTTCCCGACGGAGACCGTGTACGGACTAGGGGCGGATGTCCTCAACCTGGATGCGATCAAACGTGTCTTTGAAGTGAAGGGTCGGCCGTCGGACAATCCATTGATTGTTCATGTCGCCGGCACAAAGCAGCTCGATGACATCGTCGACGAGATCCCCGACACGGGGAAGGCTCTCGGCGAAGCATTTTGGCCGGGGCCTTTGACCCTTGTTATGAAGCGGACAATCCTTGTGTCCGATCTTGTGACGGGCGGCCTTGATACCGTCGCGGTTCGAATGCCGGGTCATCCCGTGGCACTTGCTTTGATTCGGGCGTTTGGTGAAGGTATTGTTGGGCCTAGTGCCAACCTCTCCGGCAGGCCGAGTCCTACAGCAGCGAGTCACGTTTACGATGACCTACGCGGTCGTATCGATCTCATTCTTGATGCCGGCCCCACAGCAATCGGTTTGGAATCCACAGTTGTCGATGTCACAGTTGATCCGCCAGTTATCCTGCGGTTGGGAGGATTGACCCGCGAACGCATCGAAGAGGCAATTGGTAAAGTTGAGACGGACACTTCGGGGGAACATGGAGTCCGATCGCCCGGGACTCGGCATCGGCACTATGCTCCAAGGGCTCAAGTCATTCTCGCCCGCATGGGTGATCCTGCTGCGTTTGGTTCAGTGCTCAAGGAACAAAGACAACTGGGGAAAAAGGTCGGTTGCATCGTTCATTCCCAGCTTCTCTCTCATCTTGAATCCGGCGATTTCTACCGAGTCCTTCCTTCGTCAATGGAAATATTCGGTCGCTACCTGTTCCGGACACTTCGCGAACTCGATGCGATGCGAGTGGATGTCATCGTCATCGAGGGGGTCGAGGATTATGGTTTGGGAGCTACGATCATGGATAGGTTGCGGCGCGCTGCCCAGGGATAAGATCTGTCCTTGCCGGATCTGCGATTCTTTTCTGCTGTTGTTTTCCACATTTTCGGTTATATTTGTTCCCGCCTGCAATGAGCCACCGCCACTCCAAACATATCGGTATTCTCGAGGGATTTGCCAGACTCGACATTCAACGGTCCGAGCGAACCGGAATACCCGAAGCAATTTTGGCTGAAGGAAAAACGACTGATCAAGTTGTCAAGGCCTTGCGCATGATGGCGGGGGATGCGGGGCTTGCGCTGGCGACACGCGTGAGTGAAGTCTGTGCAACGGCTATCAAGCGAGCGCTCAGTTCGAAATTCCAGATTCATCGTGTCCGTCTTGCACGAACCGTTGTCGTTTCGAAAAAGAGGGGCGGGCCAAAGCCAACCGGCGGAGTTATCGCGATTCTTGCCGCGGGAACATCTGATATCCCGACAGCGGAAGAAGCACGGGTGACCGCCGAAGTGATGGGATGTGAGGTGCTCGCGCACTACGACGTCGGAATCGCGGGTATCCACAGGCTCTTGGAACCTCTCGACGCGGTGCTCTCGAAAGGAGTTTCGGCAATCGTCGTGGTTGCCGGGATGGAGGGGGCGTTGCCATCGGTGGTCAGAGGCCTCGTCGCGGTTCCGGTGATTGGTGTACCAACGAGCACCGGTTACGGCTATGGCGGTCAGGGTCAGGCAGCATTGATGACGATGTTGCAGTCGTGTGCACCGGGGCTGACGGTCGTGAATATTGATAATGGCTTTGGAGCCGGAGCGACTGCAGCGCTCATCGCAAATCAGGTCGCGCTCGCCCAAAGAGCAAAGCACTGAATTCCTGTTTTCGTGTCATTTCCTGCTCACCATCAAAGAGTACAATCCTATGCCTCTCAAGCGGAAATCCAGTGGGGAACGTCCTCTCGTCGGAATTATGCTGGGCAGTGCCTCGGACCTTGAGCAGGTGGAGCCTGCGAAGGCTGTGCTCAAGGAGTTTGGAGTACCATTCGAGTTAAAAATTCTCTCGGCGCATCGTACACCAGATCATGCTTTTCGGTACGCCGCTGAAGCTGAATCCATCGGGCTCGAAGTGATTATCGCCGCGGCGGGAGGGGCAGCTCATCTTCCCGGCGTCGTCGCTGCGAAAACGCTTCTTCCGGTGATCGGTATACCCATGAAGTCGAAGGCGCTGAATGGTCTTGACTCGCTCCTTTCCATAGTACAGATGCCGGCGGGAATCCCGGTTGCGACGGTCGCGATCGACGGTGCAGTGAATGCAGCACTGCTCGCAGTGGCCATCATGGCTGGAAAACATCCCGAGTTACGAGAAAAGCTTCGCCGATATCGAAAATCGCTGGAAGAAAAAGTCCTCAGTTCAAACGTATAGCTTCAGGGTCACCCTCCCTGAAGGGGTGCTCTCTGCAGCGACGTGAAGTCAATCCCCTTATTGTGAATGGGCCACCGCCATGAAATTTGACAGACTTATTCAGAATCTTCTCCCTCATGACGAAAACTTCTACAAACTCTTTGAGCAGGCTTCAAACAACATCGTTCAGGCAGTTGCGGTCCTGAAAGAGCTCGCCATCACTCAGGAGGCGTCAGGGCGGGACAAGCTCATCATGCAGATCAAAGAACTCGAACACCACGGCGACAGTATTACGCACCAGATCTTTTCTGAATTGAACGCGACATTTGTGACCCCGTTTGACCGCGAGGATATCCACGAACTTGCCTCGGCCCTGGATGATATCCTCGACCATATGGATGGCACTGCCAGCCGTGCCTCACTCTACAAGCTGACGGAATTCCCCGAATCTGTCATCCGCTTGATCGATGTCCTGCAACTCTCCATCGGTGAGCTCGACCGCGGTGTGGGAATGCTGCGGGATATCAACAAGAAGAATGAGTTGCAGCGTGTTTTCCAGAAGGTCAATGACTATGAGAACGTTGCAGACGACGTCTTTGACAACGCAGTGGCCGAACTCTTCGATAAAGAAAAGGATGCCATCCGGATTATCAAGATCAAGGAAATCCTTGTCGGTCTGGAGACAGCAACAGACAAGTGTGAGGACGCTGCCAACGTGCTTGAAGGTATCTACATCAAGAATGCATAGACTGACGCCCAAGAACTGCTATGATCTATTTCGTCGTTGCTATTACTCTGTTCGCCCTCTTTTTTGATTTCTTGAATGGTTTTCACGACGCCGCGAATTCGATCGCGACGATCGTCTCTACGCGCGTCCTCACTCCCCGAAAGGCAGTAATGTGGGCAGCGTTCTTCAATCTGGCTGCTGCCTTCCTGTTTGACGTTCAGGTCGCAAAGACCATTGGTAAAGGGCTGATCGAACTGACGACAATCAATGAGTATGTCATTCTGAGCGGCTTGACCGGAGCGATTGTGTGGAATCTGGTGACATGGTATTTCGGTATTCCCACCAGTTCATCTCACGCTCTGATGGGGGGCTATGCGGGTGCGGCGATCTCAAAAGCGGGCTTGGGTGTGCTTATCCTCAGCGGGTGGACAAAAACACTCATCTTCATTGTCGTCGCGCCGCTCATGGGAATGTTCCTCGGATTCATCCTGATGGTGAGCTTGATGTGGATTTTCCATGGCCGGTCGTCATCAAAAGTGAACAACTTGTTTAGAAGGCTTCAGCTGCTGTCAGCAGCCCTCTATAGTCTGGGTCATGGAGCGAATGATGCTCAGAAGACGATGGGGGTCATTACGACACTTCTCTTGACAACTGGATTCTTGAAATCTTTCGAGGTCCCCTGGTGGGTTATCATCAGCTGCTATTCTTCGATAGCGCTTGGAACTCTTTTCGGCGGCTGGAGAATCGTTAAGACGATGGGGCAGAAGGTGACGAAACTGAAACCCTCAGGCGGATTCTGTGCTGAGACCGCCGGCGGCATTACCCTGTTGCTGACAGCATTCAGCGGCATTGCCGTCAGCACGACGCACACCATCACGGGCGCGATTATGGGTGTCGGAGCGACAAAACGAGTTACTGCTGTCCGGTGGGGTTTGGCAGGCAAAATCGTCGTCGCATGGATCCTTACGATACCGTGCTCTGCAATCGTCGCAGCGCTCTCCTACGATTTTATCCATTGTCTCCGCGTCATTCTTCGCTGATCGATATCACTTCGCCCTGTTCGGATGAGTCAGCTTCAGGAACTAGCGTTTCGCAAGAAGCGCGGAATGGCTCCTCCGGATGAGAGGAGCACTTACCTCGTGAAAACCAATTTCCCTGGTGATGGCGATGGTGTTGGCGAATGCCTCCTTCGTAACATGTCCGGTTGGTTCTGACAAGAGGAATGTCCCCCCGTTCCTCAAAGAAGAATAGATCTCGCGAAGGAATCGCGCTGCATCAGGAACTTCGTGGACTACCGCGAATGCCAGCGCGAAATCCACCTTGTCTGCCAATTCGTCGATGCAGAGTGATTTCGTCGTGCAAACGCGCATTTCCATCCTTTTCTCCACACCTTTTCTGACCGCTCGTCTCCTCAGTCCATTGATCATCTTCTGTTGAAGATCTATGGAGATCACACGGCCAGCATCTCCGACTAGCTGAGCCATCGGCAAACTAAAAAATCCCATCGCGCTCCCTGCATCGAGTACGGTGTCTCCCTTCTTGATATAGGGCGAGAGTATTGTCGCTGGATTCTGCGCGAGCTTTCTCACAGGGGCCGCCAGGAGGTATCCTAGCCACCATGGACAGATTCTTTCGCTCATGATTTTGGCCTCACTGACCCAACGCCCACAACCGTCTTGTTCACGACGGTTGGGCTTCCCGCATAGACGATGGAACCGGTTCCCGAGACAATCGCGTCCAGTTGTTGCGTTGCATTCACTTCAAGACTGCCAACGCCCGTGATCGTGGCAGAGCAACGGCTGGAGATGAGGCCAAAATTATGAACATCTCCCGTCCCTGTCACTTCTACAGTCTGATTCGTCGCTGTACCACTGATGGTCATCGAGCCAGCACCTGTGATCCTGCAAGTAATGGCATCGGCCTTGATTGGTCCGGTGGTGACAAAGTCGGCAGTACCGACGCATTCGAGTCTATCAATCGTCTTCATGTTGGCATACACATTGATTGTCACTTTACTGTAAGATCCCTGCTGCAACCCGATGACGAGCAGTCCGTTGTTGACCGCGGCAGTGACGCGATCGACGATGTTGTCGTCCGCTTCAATGCGCAGCGACTGAGTCGTATCCTGTTTCAGAATGACCTTGGCAATTCCAGTGACTTGAATCCCAGTGAATGTGGGTAGGCTGCGTGTTTGAGCAAGGAGTTTGCCTGAGCCGACGATTTGATCCGGGTTTGAGAGATGATTCGTGCATCCGGTGAGAAGGAGCATTGGCAGCAGTATGATCAGAGCGAGGGAAGACAGCGACACGTGATGTTTCATGACACTCCTCTAGTAGACTATTTGGTGAAAGGTTTAGAACTCGAAATGTACTTTCTTCAGTCCGCAGTTACCACTCTTGCGGTGAATCAGCTTCTTCCATACGTAGAGTGCAGACAAAAGTTGATGCAAATTCTGATTGAGGAAGCTCACGACGTTGAGTGAATGTGCCCGTTTCCTCTCTGTTCTCGGTTTGGAACCACTTCCATGTTCCTCGGGGTGATTCCTGCGTTGCCAATTATGACAAGGCTGATAAGGCTTACGTCTTGTCGCCTATTTGCTTTTTACCGGGCAAATGACTTGGTTTGTATAGAGTGAGCAGGGTATCACTTATCCTGAGTGTTCTCTCTCCTTCCTGACTCGCCATGCTAATCCTCATGAAGAAGTCGGGAAGCTTCGAGTTGTCAGCGAAGAGGAGACTTGCCACCGTTGTTCTGCGGAACAGAGTCCATTGCAGCAACGGAGGAGGTGCAAATGATTATCTGGCACAACACCGTCGACGCTTCACGAATACCGGAATATGTCACCGCAGGCCAGGAGGTGGAGCTATGGATCGGAACCTATCCGATCGAGGGAGGGCAGTCTGTCTGGCTTGAGATAACCCTCTACACCCAAGACGGGAGAGAACTGTTCTGCAAAATGCCGGCCCAGTGGAATTCAAACAGCGAATCGCGCAACAATTCTTATTGGGTGATGAACTTGGGAGCCTTCGAATCAGGTGACCGCATCGAATACCGGGTCTATGGATCCCATGAAGATGAGTTGGTTTCCTGCAATGATACTTTTGGATTCGATGTAGGCTGAGATTCCCTGTTTCTCTCCGTTCCGATATTCTATTGTTGTTTTCCAGCCTTGTAGCGGATCACTTCAGCCTTTTCGATTGTCACCATGCCGCCGCATCCTGCCTGATCAAATAGTCCATCGACGGTAGGGAGGAACCTCCTGATGTTCTCCTCCGTGTCGACGAGTTCGATTACGATGGGAAGATCCTCGGAGAGACGAAGTATCTTCGCCGTGTGGATAATGCGGCTGTCCGCACCATATCCTTCTACTCCTCTCAAGACCGTCGCTCCCGCGAGGCCCTCTTTGCGAGCGGCCCTGACGATGATCTCATAGAGGGGTTTGTGATCCAGAATATCAGACTCTCCAAGGAAAATCCTCAGAAGTTTTCCGTCACCTGCCAGTTTCATAGGATCTTCTCCAAAGTATCAGATGAGCCTGCCGACGTACATTCCGATTGCCGTTCCCCCGATGCACGTGAGGATGCTCACGACAATGTTAGCCGTCGCGAAGAGAACTTCCCCATCTCTCATCAATGCTACGGTCTCGAAGCTGAAGGTGGAGAAGGTTGTGAATCCTCCAAGGATGCCGATCGTGAGGAAGACGCGCATAGAAGGTTGAGCCAGAAATCGTTCCTCGAACGCGGACATGAGGAAACCGATGAGAAAGCATCCGAGGATGTTGACTGTGAGCGTTCCAACGGGCAAGTCGCTTTGGATCTTGGCCGGTACCCAGCCCGACAGCCAATAACGGGCGGCCGCTCCTATTCCTCCGCCAACAAATACCAAAAAGTAGTTTTGCATGCTCAAAGATGATTGTCGATGTGTCGAAGAGATGATGGCTAGAGCCAGCCATGCTCCTTGTACCACTCGAATGTGCGCTTCAGGCCATCCTCGATCGAGACCTGAGTTCGGAATCCTATGTGATCCTCCAACTTTTTTGGGCTGCACACCCAATATTTCTGGACGAGATCTCGGACTTTCTCGATGTTCAGCACGGGGGGTTTCGATTGGAAGAGAGAGACGGCTTCGGAGATTCCCGCAATGCCGAAGAGGAGCCACTTCGGGATGACGAGGGTCCGGGCACGTTTTCCAGCCATGCCTGCCACCTGCGCCATGGAATCGCAGAACGAGTAGTCCTCCGGGTCAGCAACGAAATAAGTTTCTCCCGTCGTCCTCTCCGAGACTGTCGCCTCGACGATGGCCCGTGCGAGCTCAGGTCCGTAAATCAGGCTGACCATTTTTTCTCTTCCCCCCATTCCAGGAATGAAGCCCTTGCTGGCCCACTGGAAAATCTGCAGACCGTCATGATCTCTGGGGCCATACACAGCGGGAGGTCGCAGGATGACGATGGGGATTTGTTTGGAGTGGAGCTGGCAGATCGTCTCGGCCGCGAGTTTTGTGGCACCGTAAGTTGTGATTGGCTTGCACGGTGAATTCTCATCCAACAGTTTGCCATCGAGGCTGGGACCCGCGGCCGTGAGACTGCTGATGAGACAGAATTTCTTCAAATGAGAATTTGTTGCAGCGGCCTCAAGGAGATTGCGAGTCGAGAGGACGTTGCCATCGTTGTACTCGCGCGGTTTCCGCGCTTTCGTTATACCGGCGATGTGGAAGATATAGTCGACAGTTCCGACGGCTTCTCGGAGTGAGTCAACGTCATAGTAGCTTCCGCGTACTATTTCAACGGGCAGTCCTTCGGCCCAGCCGAGGTCCGGGCGGCTTCGACGCACCAGGCATCGAACCTGAAATCCACGCTGAAGCAAGAGCTCCATCGTATGGCTTCCGACAAATCCTGTTCCGCCAGTGACGAGTGCAGTTGGAATCGGCGAATCTCCTTGAATTGGACGGTTTCGTTGACTTTCGTTGCTTATTGAAGTATATTCAAAAAAGTTTGGATTAGCAAAGTCGCACCCATTTCTCTTCTTTTACTCTCCATTAGACTGAGGTAAGTGTGGATCTCTTTGATAAATGCAAGAACTTTACACGCGCTGACGACACAAAAGCTTTAGGATGCTATCCGTACTTTCATGCTATACAAGAAAGTGAAGGACCCGTCGTCCAGATCGAGGGCAGGAAAATCGTGATGGCTGGCTCGAACAACTACCTTGGCCTGACTACTCATCCCAAGGTGAAAGAAGCAGCCATCAAAGCGGTGCACAAGTACGGCACCGGGTGTTCCGGCTCACGATACCTGACTGGCACGCTTGATCTGCACGTGGAGCTTGAGGCCCGACTGGCAAAGTTTATGGGGAAGGAGGACTGCCTCCTTTTCAGCACCGGGTTTCAGACGGCACAAGGGATCATTCCGACCCTGGTGGAGCCGGGATCCTATGTCGTTTCTGACAAAGACAACCACGCTTGTATCGTAGCAGGCAATCTTATCGCCAATGGAGCTGGAGCCTTTGTCGACAAAGATGCTCAGACGGTGGTTCGGTACAAACACAACGACATGAAGCACATGGAGACGATGATTTCCAAATTGCCGTTGGATGCACCAAAGTTGATCGTCTCGGACGGAGTCTTCAGTACCTCGGGAGAAATTGTCGATCTGCCCAGCATGGTCGCTGTCGCAAAAAAATATAACGCTCGTATTTTGATTGATGATGCTCATGCTATCGGCGTCATCGGTAAGGGGGGGCGGGGAACAGCGAGCCATTACGGATTGGAGAATCAGGTCGACATGACCATGGGAACGTTCAGCAAGACCTTTGCGTCTCTTGGCGGGTTTGTCGTTGGTGATCGGTCCGTGATCAACTATTTGAAGCATCATGCACCTGCCTTGATATTCAGCGCCAGCCCGACTCCGTCATCCGTCGCAGCTGCGTTGGCCGCCCTGGATGTGCTTGAAACAGAACCGTGGCGGATCGAGAAGCTCATGCGCAATGCTCGCAAGATGCGACAGGGATTGAAAGGGATGGGCTACAAGGTCAGTGAACATGATTCTGCTGTGGTTCCTGTCATTATTGGGGACACAGAAAAAGTCCTGATGATGTGGAAATCGCTCTTTGAGGGCGGGGTATTCGTCAACGCATTTATCCGGCCCGGCGTTCCTCCCGGACTGGAGATGCTCCGAACGAGCTATATGGCGACTCACGAGGATGTCCATCTCGATAAGATCTTGAGCGTGTTCTCTGATGTGGGCAAGAAATTTGGTGTCATCAGCTGAGTTCAGCCCATGGCTTTTCGGAATGCATCGTAAGAATTGAGAAGCCGCCGCGGTATACGTGGCGGCTTTTTTGTTCCAGCAGTAACCATTCCAATCAATCATATTTCGTCAGGTGTGCTTATGAGTGAAGTCGTCATTCAGCCGGTTGTCACAAACGCTGACCGTGATCAATTCATCAAGTTTCTCTGGAAGATCTACGAAGGGAACCCCTACTGGGTTCCGCCCCTTCTGATGGATCGCAGAAAGCTCATGGACAAGAAGAAGAACCCGTTCTATGCGCACTCGGATGCCGAGTTCTACATTGCGAAGCGAGATGGTGTCATGGTCGGTCGCATTGCGGCAATCGTCAATCACAATCATAACAAAGAGCATAGTGAGAAAACCGGCTTCTTCGGCTTCTTCGAGTGCATCAACGATCAACAGGTAGCCGATGTTCTTTTTGAAAAGGCCAAGGCTTACGTGAAGGCGAAGGGGATGACGTCGTTCCGCGGCCCCGCGAATCCTTCTGTGAATGACGAGTACGGATTGCTGGTCGAAGGATTCACCGAACGCCCGACGGTCCTGATGCCCTATAATCCGGAATATTACGTAAAGCTTGTCGAAGGGTACGGATTCAAGAAGGCCAAAGACCTGTACTCATACAATCTTTCGCAAGAGACGGTCTACTCCGATCGGTTCAACAGAGCAAACGCACTCGTGAAAGAAAGGAACAGCCTCACCATTCGCACGGTGAACATGAAGAACTTCGATAGTGATGTGGCGCTCGTGAAACAAGTCTACAATGCCGCGTGGGCGAAGAACTGGGGAGCGGTTCCGATGACGGATGCGGAAATGGACGCGTTGGCAGAAGACTTGAAGCCGGTTATCGTTCCTGAACTCGTTCTCTTCGCTGAAAGCAAGGGAAAGACGATCGGATTCGCCCTCTCTCTGCCGGACATCAACGTGGCACTCTGGTACAACAGGAAAGGTCGCCTCTTGCCGGGACTGTTGCAGTTGTATTTGCGTAAGAAAGAAATTAACTTGGTGCGCGTTATTGTGCTTGGCGTTCTTCCTGAATATCTCAATAGCGGTGCAGCAGGTGTATTGTTCTATGAAACTGCGGTCCGGGCACGCAAGCTTGGCTACGCCTATGGCGAAGCAAGTTGGGTTCTCGAAGACAACGTCAGGATGAACAAATCCGCCGAAGCGATGAACGGGAAAATCACCAAACGTCACCGCATCTACGAGCTGCTGATCTGAAAACGAAAGCCTCGCTTATCGAACGGAACCGGGATATTATATGCCGATAAACAAAGTCGAGAAAATTTGGATGAACGGGAAACTCGTGAACTGGGACGATGCCAAAGTTCACGTGCTCACCCACGCTCTGCACTATGGATCAAGCTGGTTCGAAGGAATCCGATGCTACGACACAAAACGCGGTTCAGCAGTTCTGTGTCTCGATGCGCACATCCGAAGGCTTTTTGACTCGACGAAGATGTACAGGGCGGAGATACCGTTCACGCGGCAGCAGCTGATCGATGGCGTGAAAGAGACCATTCGCGCAAACAAATTGAAGGCCTGCTATATCCGGCCGTTGGCGTATCGAGGCTACGGTGAGCCCGGAGTGAACCCACTCGGTTCCCCTGTTGATATCATGATCGCCGTGTGGGAATGGGGCACGTATCTTGGAAGTGAAGCTCTGGACAATGGTATCGATGTCTGTGTCTCTTCCTGGAATCGACCGGCACCGAACACTCTGCCGACGATGGCAAAGTCCGGCGGCAACTATCTTGGCTCGCAGTTGATCAAGATGGAAGCGCTTCTTGACGGGTATGCTGAAGGCATTGCTCTTGATGTGAGTGGTTACATCAGCGAAGGGAGCGGCGAAAACATCTTTATCGTGCGTGATCATGTGATGTACACTCCGCCACTGATTGCATCGATTCTGCCGGGTATCACACGCCTTTGCGTCATGAAGCTTGCTGCGGAGGCCGGATTTCGGATCATCGAAGGTCCGATTCCCAGGGAAATGTTGTATGTGGCGGATGAGGTGTTCTTGACGGGCACCGCGGCCGAGATTACGCCCGTCCGTTCCGTCGACAAGATCGCTGTCGGCGTGGGAAAGCCCGGGCCGATGACCAAGAAACTTCAAGAGATGTTCTTTGACGTCGTTCGCGGCGGCGCGGACAAGTACGGTTGGCTAGATTTCGTGTAATTGCAGGAGATTCCAGCGTGTCAAACTCATCGAATGGAAACGCAGTCTGGAGAAACCTCTTCTCCGGAAAAAGCATACTCGACGGGAGCACAGAAGCAGTTCTGAGCAAGGTCCCCGCGTTTGCGGATCTTTCTGCCCGCGACTTGCGTCGGGTTGCCGCGATCGTTCACAAAAGGGAATACAAAGCAGGTGAACCGGTCTTCTACCAGGGGGACCCGGGCCTGGGGATGTTCATTATCCAGGAGGGAGAAATCTCCATTCGTATCTCCGAGCGGGAAGGAGAGGAGAAGGAGTTGGCTGTTCTGACGGACGGCGACTTCTTTGGCGAACTCGCTCTCCTTGATGAATCGCCGCGATCAGCGACTGCCTTCTGCAAAACTGATTGTTCCGTGATCGGATTTTTCAGAACAGATTTGATGGAGCTGATCAAAGAGAACCCCGACCTCGGTATGAAGATTGTCATGAAATTTGCCGAGATCCTCGCAACACGCCTTCGAAAGACCGACAAAGAGCTTTCCAAAGTTCAGAGCCAGCTCGACCGTCTCGTTTCCCGCAGTGAAAAAGGAAAACCAATTTCACCGGATGACCACGATGGCAAAAACAATGCAAAGCCGACCGGCACGGTCAAAAAAGCGGCCGGCGCGCGGTAATCAGCGCACCCAATCTCGAATCGACCTCCGACGGATTCTTGTTCCGATCGATTTTTCCGATCATTCCAAAAAGGCCCTGCAGTACGCAATTCCTTTCGCCGAACAATTCAAAGCCTCAATCGATCTGCTCTATGTGGTGGAGCCGGCAATCTACCCGGCTGACTTCAGCTTCGGGCAGGTGGGATTTCCGGCTGTGGAGGATGAGCTGAGACAGCGTGGTGCCGAAGAGCTTGAAGGGCTGATCAAGCGTGAGATTGGCGCCCGCGTCAAGGCTCGGAGCGGCGTGAGAACAGGCAAAGCGGCTTACGAAATTGAGCAGTATGCAAGAGAGGAATCGGTCGACCTGATCATCATCGCCACCCATGGCCACTCGGGCATGGAACACGTCCTCTTCGGCAGCACTGCGGAGAAAGTTGTACGACATGCGCCGTGTCCGGTTCTTGTGGTCCGCATGGCAGAGAAGGAGTTTGTGAAAGTGTAGTTCTCGAAACACGGTACGCTGTGGTCTTCAAGAGAAAGCCCGCCCTGGAATAGTCAGGTCGGGCTTTCTTGTTTCCTTCATTTGATTGAAGACGAGTAGGCGAGATTTCCTAACTTTCCCTCTCTGTAACAAAATCGACGAATTCGAGGAGAGCGTGTTTCGACGGAGAATCAGGAAGGAGGGAGAGATCATTTCGGGCCAGATCGGAGAAGTTCCGTGCCCGGTCGATCGCATAGTCGATTCCTCCAGCGCTCTTTACGAAATCCATGACCCAATGGATATCTTTCTGCTTTGCCCCGTTCTTGACGATTCGTATGGCCTGTTTGGCATCGCTTCGTGATCCATGAGTGAGCGCGTGAATCAGCGGGAGGGTGAGCTTCTTTTCTTTGAGGTCGATGCCGGTTGGCTTGCCTATGACGCTTCTCCGGCCTAGATAGTCAAGGAGATCGTCGCGGATCTGGAACGCAATGCCCACATGCTCGCCAAAATCGCGCATCTGGCGTCTGCGTTCAGGATCCTGGGTGGTACTCGCTGCACCGATTTCTGTGCAAGTTGAGAGCAAGGAAGCTGTCTTGTCAGCAATGATCTTGAGATAGGTTTCCTCGTCGATGTTAAGCTGACGGCTCTTCTGGATTTGGAGTAACTCTCCCTCGCTCATTCTCTTCACGGCGTTCGAGGTGCACCTGAGGAAGTAATGATCGTCGTTCTCCAGGGAGAGCAGCAGACCTCTCGACAGCAGATAGTCGCCCATCAGGACCGCCACCTTGTTCTTCCAGACAGCGTTGATGGAAGCCAGTCCTCTCCGTGTGTCGGCGTCATCGACAACATCGTCGTGGATCAGGGTGGCAGTGTGCAGGATCTCGACGAGTGTGGCAGCGCGATAGGTACTGTCCCTCACTTCACCGCAGGCTTTGGCGCTCAGGAAGACGAGAATAGGCCGCACTCTCTTGCCTTTTTGGCGAACAATATAACGGGCGATGAGGTCAATGAGCCCCACGCGCGATCGCATCGATTCTCGGAAAAAGGCCCCGAACTCCTTGAGTTCCGTCTCAATCGGTGCCTTGATATTGTTGAGAGACGCTGTTGTGAAGTCTTTCACGATTACCAGCCCTCGTCATCTGATCCTGAGACATCCTCTTCCGTCGCCTGTTGCTCCTTTTCCTTCTCTTTCTTCTTGTAGACAAACTTTGCGATGAAGATGCTCACTTCGTAGAGCACAAACATAGGAGAAGCCATCAGCAGTTGTGTCACCATGTCCGGTGTGGGTGTCACAATCCCGGCAATGAGAAGAATGACAACATAGGCGTGTCTCCGGTACTTGCGCATGAACTCAGCGGACATAATTCCCAACTTGGCGAGGAAATACGACAGCATGGGAAGTTCAAAGACCAATCCTGTCCCGAGGACAAGTGCCAGAAGGAACGTGATGTATCGGTCGACAGCGATGTTCAAGGAGATGTTCGCAGTCCCGAATCCCGCAAAAAACGTGAGGGCGGTCGGCACAAGGACAAAATATCCGAATGCGCATCCGCCAAAAAAGAGGAACGATGTCCATCCGACGATTCCGGATACATAGCGGCGTTCATTCGGCATCAGGCCCGGAGCGATGAACTTCCAAAGCCAGTAGAGAGTGTTGGGCATGCTCAAAATAAAACCGGAGACAAGTGCGGCCTGAATGTAGAGCATGACGATACCATAAGGCGCAAGCACCTGAGCCTTGAGCCCGACAGCGAGCAAAGGAGCGAGGAGGATCTTCTGGACAATGAACTCCGCGAAGATGCCGCACAAGATCATGCCGATGGCCAACCCGGCAAGAGCCTTTACCACATGCCAACGCAATTCCTCGAGATGATCAAGAAAAGACATTTCCTTCTGATCAAGGTTGAGGCCACCGGCATTCTTGCCGCGCAGAATTCGAAGAAGCAGTTGTTTGATCACCGTCTACCTAGCGTGATTGTGCCAGTTCCCGATATAGAGGAAATGACGAACAGAGTTTTTCAATGTCGCTGCGCACGCTGCTGTACACAGACTCGTTTCCAATGTTGCTCACCACCCGATCGATCAGTTCTGCAACGACTTCCATCTCGCTCTCCTTCATGCCGCGCGTCGTGAGGGCTGGAGTTCCAATCCGTATGCCACTGGTGATCAGAGGGGATTTGTCGTCGAACGGCACGCCGTTTTTGTTCACCGTTATGCCGGCGAGGTCAAGCGCCTCCTGGGCATCTTTTCCAGTGACGTTCTTGCCGCGCAAGTCGGCGAGCATCAAATGGTTGTCCGTTCCGCCTGAGATAATATTGAATCCGCGTTTGACGAGGGCCGCAGCAAGTGTCTGCGCGTTTCGAATTACTTGTTTTGAATACTCGACGAACGAAGGCTGCAGGTTTTCCCGAAAGGCGACGGCCTTTGCAGCGATGACATGCATGAGCGGGCCTCCCTGGATTCCCGGGATGACCATGGAATCAATCAACTCGGACATCATTTTTCGGCGACCCGATTTTGGCGCTACCACGCCAAACGGATTTTCAAAATCCTTCCCCATGAGAATCAAACCGCCGCGCGGTCCGCGCAGCGTCTTGTGTGTTGTTGAGGTAACCACGTGGCAGTAGGGGAGTGGATCGTTCAACAGCTTGCTGGCGATGAGTCCGGCCGGATGGGCGATATCCGCAAACAGAAATGCTCCGACCTGGTCCGCGATGGCGCGAAAAGCTTTGTAGTCGATGTTGCGCGAATAAGCGCTGGCACCGACCGTAATCATTTTCGGATGCTCCTTCTTTGCCACCGCTTCGACTTCATTGTAATCGATTGTCCCGGTTTCCTTGGAAACGCCGTACGCAACGAAGTTGTAAAGCTGGCCAGAGAAATTCACCGAGGCGCCGTGAGTCAGGTGACCTCCGTGCTGGAGATTCATGCCGAGGACCTTGTCACCCGGCTTGAGAAACGTGAAGTAGACGGCCATATTCGCCTGAGAACCGGAATGTGGCTGCACGTTTGAGTATTCTGCGCCAAAAACTTTCTTTGCCCGGTCACGGGCGAGGTTCTCGGCGACATCTACATACTCACAGCCGCCGTAATAGCGCTTGCCCGGATAGCCTTCGGCGTACTTATTCGTGAGAACGGATCCGAGCGCCTCGAGAACAGCGAGGCTCACGAAATTCTCTGATGCGATGAGCTCAAGTTTCGAATGCTGACGGTTGATTTCGTTCTGGACAGCATTGAAAATTTCAGGGTCGACACTCTGAAGATGCTGCATAGGGTATGCTCGCTCTGATGACGATGGTGTTTTGAATGCAGGCTGACTGAGGGTGTTCCGGATTCTTGGAAGGATACGTTCCTCTATCATTCGTTGTTTCCACCTTCAAGAGGAGATCCAGCGGTCTAAAGTTTTGTCAGCGAATGGATTTTTGAGACCCGCTCTGCGTGCCTTCCCCCCTCGAACGTAGCGGAAAGAAACATCTTCACAATGTCGATGACGGCTTCCCATCCCGTGAGCCGTTCGCCAAGCGTCAGCACATTGGCATCGTTGTGCTGTCGCGCAAGTCGGGCAGCTGAGGCGGACTCGCACGCCGCTGCTCGAACACCCTTATGCTTGTTCGCGACGATCGACATTCCGATGCCGGTACCGCAGATAAGAATCCCACGGTCGCATTGGCCGGTGGAAATAGCTTCTGATGCGAGATGACCCCAGTCCGGATAGTCGGTTCGTGCTCCTGTCGGAGGGCCAAAATCGCGATACGGCTGATGCAATTCATCCAAGAGCGTTTTGAGTTTCTCTTTGTATTCAAAGCCGGCGTGATCACTGGCGAGGGCTATCATAGTCTTGGGCTCCGGCAACAGTCAGTTTATTCGTCTTCAACTTTCATGAACCAGATTTCGCTTGCCGTGATGGAGAGCGAGAGGCGAAGAATCGTATCCCTCTGGAGGCTGTTGGTCGTCGTTCCCCGTGTGCCTGCCTGGAGACCGATGTTCAAGCGCGTATCAGGACCAATAGGGAGGCCAACTCCGCCCGTGAGGAAGATTTCGTTGATTCCTGTTCCATTGATGAGATAGTTTGTTGCGTTGTAGGAGATCCCGGCCCGATAGATAACTCTTTTGAGAAATGATTCAGTCTCCCGATCTGGAAGAGCCTCGAAGCCAATCCCGAATCGCGAGGAGTTTCTCATTTGGGGTACTGTGCTCCCGAAGAACTGGGCATTCTGCCATTGCATGAAGGAAGCATCGCCAGTGACGACGTAGCGATTCGCGAAAAGGTAAGAAAGTCCGAATCCAAACGAAACAGGAAGGTCCACCTTTCCAGTCCCTCGCAGCGTGGTATCCGTCGACGCGGTGGTTGTCAGAATGCTCTCGAGGTCCACAGAAAGGGTGGTCGGAGTTGTGAGCACGAATCCTACGCTCAACGGCTCAAGAGACGGAGAGTTGAACAAGTCTCCGAATCCGTCAAAAATGCCGCCGAAGGTAAATGTGAACCCACCGTAGTACTCTGATCGTTCGATATCACTGCTGAGAAATGATGCGTCGGAGAATGTGAAGCTGCCCACCTGGCGGATGCGGCCGTAGACGTGGTTCATCTTGACGCCAAACGCGAGTCGTTTCAGCGGAGCGTAGGTAGCGCCGATGCTGAGCATTGACAGTCCGCCGGTTCCGTAATAATTCTGCTGCAACGAGGTGTCGGCCGTCTGCGTTGAATAGTTCACTGTCGAGTACGGTGAGGTCTCCAGCATCATGGCAATCCCGTTCTCCCGAGAGATCGGAAAGCCGACACTCAGTCCTTTGAATGCGCCCCGGCCATAGAAGCTGCTTCCACTCGCATCGGCGGAGGAATAGCCTGAGTATTCGAAATCGGCCGAGATCCTCGTGAAAGCGATGCGCGCAATTCCGGCCGGATTCAATGTGTTCAGGAATCCATCGCCGATCAGCGAAATTCCCGCTCCACCCATGGCGTCAATTCTGCCGCCTCCGTAGCGCAAGAGATCACCGACTCCAAACCGACTATAGATTGAACCTCCTGCGAACGATGTCGAAGAAGCTCCAAGAGAGAGAAGGAGTGTGCAGAGGATGATGCTCAGGGAATTCGTTTTCATCTTCATGAGCTCAGTCCTACTGAATGAGAGAATAATAGATGGTCATTTTTGGCTTCAGGCTTTTGTCGGACGCGGCACCATACAGAGAGAAGAGGTCGAGCGCGCTCCACTCATCAAATCCTGCGATGACGAGCCTCCGCGAAATAGAGCCTCTGAGCCATCGTTGGATAAAAGGACCGACAGGGATTTGGTAGAGTTTGGCAGTGCCAACCTGTGACACTTCGCTGATGGATTCGAGATACGTAAGTGTTGTGCCGTCGTCTCCCACAAAGTAAGCCCTGAGCGAATCCGTTGTGAAGTAGTTTGACTTAGAACGATTTGGGTCGAAGGTGAGTTGCAGCGTTGCCTTATGAATTGCAGCATGAAGCGGTAATGAACTTACGTCGAAGTCGACGGCGCCGCGATAAGCGAATCCATTCTGAACATAAATGTGTGTAGAGTCAGACGGCCAGTTCGGTGCCGGACCCGTGGCAACGAATCTGTTTGATCCGGTATTGACGATCAGGGTGTCTGTCACTCCGCCGGAACCCTGAAAGCAGAGAACGAGTTGAGGCCATAAAGTCGCGTCGCCTTGAGAGAATGTCCCGAAGCCTTTGACGACACTGGAGTTCGTGGGTTGCAGGAGGATGCCGAAATTGGTCGTGAGGGTGTCGCTCACCGTTCCCCATGTCCGGATCATCGAAGTATCGACACTGATGGTAATCGTCTCGGTATCGACGACCGAACTGAAGTTGCCCGTACCGCTGATCTTTGTGTCATAGAATCCCGGAGCTTTCAGAGAGTCGATGGTCAGGGAGTCCGAGCTCCAGTACATCAACACGTTGTGGATCGCCACGGAGAACGTACCGAGAGAATCGCCAAAGTGGTAGATGGTCCTCAGATTCAGTTGTGCGCTGATGAATGGCAATAGTTTGATCGAATCCGGGAGCGACGCAAATCGTATGAGCCCCCAGGACTCTATGGTATTGACTTTGCCGAGAAGGAGCCTTGGCGAACTCGCAGTAGTATTGATTACGGGGATACTCGTGCTCGAAACGGCAAACACCGTCGTCGTGTCGATGAGAAGGAGATCCTTGCCGGGTAGAAGCTTCGATCCAACCTGGTTTGGTGTCTCCGAACAACCTGCCGCAATGAAAACGAAAAATGCAGAGAAGAGAAAAGCGGTTATGTGAGATCGTAGCACTTCAACTCCATACTGATGATGAACCCTGCGATGAAAAGAGGAGAGCCGCAGGACCGATATGTGGCACAATTATCACTGCAACACCTTGCACTGTTGCTTGAGGAACGGGCGAACAGGAGACTCGAACCGGGGCCCGACAGAATAAGGAGTGACCCATAGAGATGAGCACGCCATCCAGTGGTCGGTGCACACGAGTTTATTGCTTGAGGAGCTCTTTGTATAGGTTGACGTATTGCCTGGCGGAGTGTTCCCACGAAAAATCTTTCGCCATCCCATTTCGCATCACTTTCTTCCACTCCTCGGGTTGTTGGAACACTTTGTGGGCATGCTGAAGTGCCTTCAGGAGGTCCTTCGCGTCGTAGTTCGCGAACTTGAAACCTGTTCCTTTTCCGCTGCCAGCATGATCTTCAACGGTGTCGTCGAGTCCTCCGGTAGCCCGGACCACGGGAATCGTGCCGTAGCGCATGCTATACATCTGGTTCAACCCGCACGGCTCATATCTCGACGGCATGACAAAAAGATCGCTCCCTGCCTCGATCAGGTGGGCCAGCTCCTTGTCAAATCCGAAGAACACACCCACTTGCTCCGGATATTTCTTGTGAAGAGACTCAAATGCCTTCTCGGTGCTCTTGTCGCCGTCACCCAGGAGAACGAACTGAAAACCCATTTTCATGAGTTCATCAAAGATCTCCAATACCAGGTCAAATCCCTTCTGTTCTACCAGCCTGGAAATCGCACCGATGACCGGTGTCGTCTCGTTGAACGGAAGATTAAACCGGCCCGTCAAGGCACGCTTGTTGTCCGGCTTGGCGTCGAGCGATTTGGCATCGTATTTTCGATAGATCAGATCGTCGGTTGCTGGATTCCACACATGGTAGTCAATGCCATTCAGAATTCCATGCAGGTCCTTTTTTCTTCTCGAGAGTAAACCACTCAGGCCGGCACCATACTCTTCGGAGGTCGATATTTCTTCGGCGTACTTCTGGCTCACCGTCGTAATCGCGTCCGAATAGAAAAGCCCGGCTTTCAGAAAATTGAACTTGCCGTACGCCTCAACGCCGTCAACCTGGTAGAAGTTTTTTGGGAGTCCCGACTTCGGAAACGAATCGGCGTGGAATGCTCCCTGATATGCCATGTTGTGAATTGTGAAGACGGTCTTGATGGGCTTGAGGAAGGGATCGTTGCTATAGAGGCTTTTCAAATAGGCAGGCACGAGACCTGTCTGCCAGTCGTTGCAATGAATGATGTCGGGCTGCCAACCGAGCCTCTTGAGGGTTTCGAGCACACCCCGGCAGAAGAAAATGAACCGCTCATCGTTGTCTTTGTAATCCTTGCGTCCGACGGGACTCTGATAGATTCCATCTCTCCCAAAGTAGTTCGCGTTGTCGAGGAAGTAAACCTGGACCTTCTCTTTGAGATTGCTGATGAAGGACGATTTGACGTTCCCCAGCTCGGTTTCTTTGCCGACGGAAACCGGTATTTCCTTGAGTCGGATGATGTCATGAAGTTTGAATCGCCGTTCGCTGATGAAACGATAGCGGGGCATCATGATCCTAATCTCATGCCCCAACTCTTTGATTGCCTGAGGGAGAGCGCTGGAGACATCGGCCAAGCCTCCGGTTTTTGCAAATGGATCAACCTCACTCGACAAAAACAAGACGTTTAAAGGTTTAGACATTGAGCCCCATTTGAGGAAAATAGTAGAAAACCGAGTAAATTTACTCAAGATTTGCCAGATACGCAATCAAAAAAGGATTTGGTTGCTCGGCGTCGCCAATACTCATCTCTGTTGAGTTAGAAACGACTTCTCCGTGTTTGGATTTCTGAACTGGGGAATTTCTGAGACCCATCGGTTGAGTCGACACTGTCGTGCCACGGCTTGCAGAGGCTCAGCGGAATTCCCGGGTTGTCTCTTGTCACTCTGCGCATGAGAGCCATGACGATTCAGCGGTCAGACTCCAGCGGGGGAACTGGGAATCGATTGATCGTAAGCAGGCGTTCTCAAAAAGGTCTTGACTCTCGCTTGGAACGTTTCTATATTACACCATCAAATTTCAGGATGAGGAGAGCGTATAGCGAGTTTGTTAAAGGTTAGTTTCTGAGCAGGTCGACAGCATTGCTGTTCAGACGCTAAGTTCCATACGTGAACAAGCCTTTTTCAAATTCGGTGTTCTCCCGTACTATGTGGCCGGATGAGAAGGCATGTTCCTCTCGTTCGGCTTTTTTCGTTTCTATGAGACCTATCCCGTTCATATTGCTCAGTCTCCTGGTTGTTGCGAGCGCTGGCGCTCAAACGCCGGCTGATCTTCGCGTTATCAGCGAGACCCCGAATTCGATCGTGATTGAGTTCACGCCGCACTATGCCAATTCGGTTGTGTCCGGCACGGATGGCGTCAAATACACACGCTTTGAGTTCCAGGGCGCCGTGTTCGTTCCGAGTGAGCCGGGTTCGCCTCTTGTGCCGTTCCGGCCGGTGCTGCTTCAATTGCCGTCGCGCCGGTATTCAGTGGAGGTGATTGCCCAGGACTTCGACGACCTTCCATCGACAAAGGCAGCGACTCGTCCGTCGTTGCAGGCTCTCAAGGGATTCGGTCTGAGTCCGGTCTATTCTTCGCCGAAGCCGAAATACCTCGTTGCCGACCGAGTTCCGAACCAGAGTGTCGAAGTGACGAATGTCAGCCTCTCCAGAGGTGTGCTCCTCGGGACATTGAAGATGTATCCAGTGCAGTTCTCGCTCAGCAGAAACGAAGTCCGGGTCTTTCGCAGAATGGTCGTCCGAATTGACTTCGCTGGCAGTCGCTCCACGTCACCGGTCGCTTCAGCGTTCTTGAAGAATCGATTCCCTTCGCAACTGCTTAAGACCGAAGCGACGGTAGCTCAGATCCTTGCATCCGATTCGCCGCTGGCTCAAGGGGATTGGTACAGGATGGAAGTTACGGAGACTGGTATCTATCGAATCGATCAGACATTTCTCACGAAGTCCGGTATCTCTTCCAGTGCGATTGGCAACATTAATTCCATCAGGATATTCGGCAACGATGGGCAGGAACTTCCGGAAGATCTGAACGCCGCGCGGCCAAACGGAAATGTGGAAATTCCTCGCCTGGTGGTGGACAAAAACGGAAACGGTGTTCTGGATGCGGATGACTTCGTGCTCTTCTACGGAAAATCGCCACGGGGATGGAAGTATTCGCCGACGGACAAGACCTTCAATCATTATCTCAACCATTACACCGAATCAAATGTCTACTTCCTGACCTTCGGCGGATCTGGACGCGGGAAGAACATGGATTCAGTTTCTTCCACAAGCGTTGCCGGCGGCTACAAACCGACGGACACTCAGGCAAAGATTTTCGTCGAACATGAGAAGGTCAATTTCGTAAACTCTGGCCGCGAGTGGGTGGGAGAATCATTTGACTTCTATCAGAACTATCAGTCCTTCACAAACAGTCTTTCCGGTGTCGTTTCTACGAAGCCGATAACGTATCGGTTTGCCATGTATAGCCGATCTGCATCCGCAGATACTTTCACTGTGCTCGAGAACGGCCAGCCCCTGGGATTGCCGATGCAGATGTATTCCGTCGACCTGTCCTCCATCGAACAAGAATATGCCTATCGGGCTCCGATGTTCGAGTTCAATCGTATCGGAGCGCTCCCCAATGACCGAAGTCTGCTGCGAATTCAGTTCGGAACGGGCAATCAGGCCGCACTGGGTTGGCTGGATTGGTTCGAGATTCTCTTCCGCAGCCGTCTCGCGGCAGTGAACGATTCCTTGCTCATTGTTTCGCCGGACACAAACGCTGTGATCAACTATGAGGCGTCGGGTTTCTCATCGAGAGATGTCTACGTCTTCGATGTGACGCAGCATAACGCCGTGAAGCAAATTACCAACCTTGCCTTCGATGCAGCAGACGCATCTATCGTGCGGTTTCAGCTGGGCCAGACGAGCGGTTCCATCCGTGAACTTTTTGTGGCGGGTCCGAAGGGGTACAAGACGGCGGCCAATGTGAAACGAATTTCGAATTCAAATCTTCACGGCAGCACCGCAGGAGCGGATTTCATCATCCTGACGCCGCCGGATTTTTCCAGCGAAGCGCAACGCTTGAAGACCCATCGCGAACAGACCGATCAAATGACGGTTTCGGTCATCAATCTCGATCAGGTCTACAATGAGTTTTCTTCCGGGAACCCGGATCCGATGGCAATCCGCGACTTTCTGAAATACACACAGACCGCGTGGAAGCTCCAGCCGCAGTATGTCCTTCTCTTCGGGGCTGGAAACTATGACTACAAGAACATCAAGACGAGCGCGACGAACTGGGTCCCGCCGTATGAGACGCTGGAATCGAATATCCAGATTCTCACACTGGCCAGCGATGATTACTTTGTTTTCCTTGATCCCAACACTCAGACGATTTCGATGAAGATTGGCCGCCTGCCAATCAGGTCGCTCACCGATGCACAAACAGTTGTCAACAAGATTCTCTCTTATGAATCCAATCCAGTATTCGACTCGTGGAGAAACCGGATAACGTTTGCTGCAGATGACGGACTGACTTCGACAGGGGATGACGGCAATATCCATACGGACCAGTCGGAAGTGCTGGCGCAAATACACACATCCGACAGTTTCACGAAGGACAAGATCTTTATAGTCGAATATCCTACTGTGAATACAACAACGGGACGCACGAAGCCCACGGCGAACCAGGCGATTGATGAAGCGATCAACACAGGCACGGTGATCCTGAACTGGACCGGCCACGGTAACACCCAGCAATGGGCGCATGAGAAGGTCTTCTCGGTTGATCAGGATTTCCCCCTCCTCAACAACAAAGGAAAGCTGTTTTTTCTGGTCGCGGCGACTTGTGATTTTGCCCGCTATGATTTTCCAACCAGCGCCTCTGATGCAAGCGGCGGGGAGCAATTGCTGTTGATGTCCGACCGCGGTGCCATTGCCGAGGTGACACCAGACCGGGTTGTGTATTCAGGTGACAATGCAATATTGAACTGGGCACTCTACGACAATCTTCTCAAAGTGGATGCTCAGGGCAAGCCGGTGCGGCTTGGGGACGCGATGTGGCAGACGAAGCAAACGCTGAACAGCACGAACGACCAGAAGCATCACCTTCTGGGAGATCCTACGATGCGGCTCGCAGTTCCGCGGGGCATTGTGTCCATCGATAGCGTCAACGGACAATCAGCGACATCGCTCGTCACCGCAGGGGCGCTTTCGAAAGTCAAGGTCCTCGGGAGCGTGAAAAAGTCCGACGGATCAACCCCGATTTCTCTCCGCGGCCAGTCGTTACTCGAGGTGTATGATTCGAAAAGGAAAGTGCTCGTTCCCGAGTGGGGAGACTACTCCTTCGTGGTGAACGGCAGCCTCATTTACCGCGGTCAGGTATCCGTACGCAATGGTCAGGTGCAGGGGACATTCCCCATTCCAAAGGATGTCTCCTACGGAAATGATCGCTCGAGGATCTCGCTCTACGCGTCCAACGATTCAACAGATGCTGTTGGATACACCGAAAACTTCTCGATCACGGGAACGTCAGTCGCGGTCGTTGACACGACCGGCCCGAGCGTCAAGATCTATTTCGACGACCAGACAGCTCACGCCGGCGGAGTCATTTCCCCGGATGCGACGATGATCGTCGATCTTGCCGACAGCAGCGGCATCAATACGTCGACGGCAGGGATCGGCCACAAGCTCGAAGCGGTTCTCGATGCTTCCAAGAATACGATTGACCTGACGGGTTCCTATCGCGGAAACCTCGACACCTATCAAAGCGGACAGATTCGCTATCAGTTCACCGCTCTTCCTGAAGGACGTCACACGATCTCTGTAAAGGCATGGGACATTTACAACAACTCGTCATCTGCCGAAGCGTTCTTCGAAGTCCGGGCGTCGTCCCAGCTTTCTCTTTATAATGTCTTCAATGTCCCGAATCCCTTTGCGCGCACGACGACGTTCACATTTCAACGGACTTCCAGTGATCCGATCGACATCGAAATCAAAGTGTACACGGTTGCCGGGCGATTGATTCAGACTCTTGAGGCGTCATCCATCGTCGATCGGTTTGTGCAGATTCCATGGGATGGGCGGGACCGTGACGGAAGTGAGTTGGCGAATGGCGTGTATTTGTACCGAGTGATCGCAAAATCGCTCGACCGAACATCAACAAGCGAAGTGATAGGAAAACTGGCAGTCCTTCGATAACCCATGTAGGTCAAAAGTATTTGGTTTCTTCCCGGAGTCTCCTTCCTGGATGGCTCTGGAGTCGGTTGAAAATTAGGTTAAAAGCGAGTAACTTACTTACTCCGATTGAGCTGTTTCGGAGATTCCATTTTTCTAGGAGGATGTTTGTCATGGTAAAGAAACTCATTGGGTGTGCGGTTGTGCTACTGCTCGCAGGGACCCAAATGCTGAATGCTCAGGTCTCAACGTCTGCTGTTCCGTTTCTGTTGATCGCGCCAAACTCCCGCGCCGGTGGGATGGGAGAAGCCGGGGTGGCTCTTGCGGATGACGCGACGGCGCTGTACTGGAACCCCGCAGGCCTTGCATTTCAGGAAGGTTCGGAAATCAGCATTTCGCACGCCAACTGGCTGCCGGCATTCAACCTCTCCGACCTTTTCATCGATTATCTCGCCTATCGTCGCCAGATGCCGGAATTGGATGGGACAATCGGCGCGAGCATTACTTACCTGAATCTTGGAACATTCAACCGAACCGTGAACGATCCAACGGTCTTGGAGACCTTCAAGGCCTATGAGTTTGCAGTCACCGCCGGGTATTCCACCAAGTTGTCGGATGTGCTCAGCATCGGGCTCAACGGACGATTCATCTACAGTCGTTTGTCGCCGTTTGGAGCTGCCGAAGAGCAGGGAAAAGGCGTCTCGTCCGACTTCAGTTTCGATGTCGGTATGCTTTACAAGCCGACAACGCTAGAAATTCCTTTCACCGGTTTGGACATTGGAGAACATTTCAGCGCAGGATTCGATCTCTCCAATCTTGGACCTCAGATGAGCTACATCGATCGAGCGCAGGCGGATCCTCTACCGACGAATCTGCGTCTTGGTATCGGGTACAAGATCATCTCGAGTCAGTTTAACAACCTCACCGCAATTATCGATGTGAACAAACTGCTGGTTCGAAACCGTGGCGACGGGACGAGCGACCCATTCTACAAAGCGATCTTCACGTCATGGACCGACAAGCCATTCCGGGAAGAGTTACGCGAGTTTGACACCAGTGTCGGATTTGAATACTGGTACGGTTCACCTCGGTGGATTGGATTGCGGGGCGGGTATTTCTATGAGGATCCGGCATATGGCAATCGAAAGTTCATGACCTTCGGTGCAGGCATCCGGTACGACGTTTACGGGTTCGACTTCAGCTACATCAGCACGTCCGAACAGAACCATCCTCTCGGCGATACGCTGCGATTCACGTTGCTCATTTCTTGGGGGGGCATTTCAGCTCAACCAACTGAAGTGACGCCGACGAATTAATCGAGTCGTCGGATTTTCTATTCACAGAGCAACCTGGAGAGTCATGCCAGTACGTCGCCTCGTTGTTTGGCTCATTCTTTGCGGCACCTCGGCATTTGGCCAGGTGCGACCTCTGCAAACGGCAAAGGTCGGCGGGGCAGTGATGAGCCTCCAGCACGCCCGAGTGGATCAATCCGCATCCAACATGTTCGTCCGAACCCTCGGGAGCCAGGATACCCTGAGGGTTCTGGCGGTGATGGTTGATTTCCAGACTGACAAAGATCCTTTGACCTCGGGCTCGGGTCGATTTCAGCTTGACGGGTCGGTATGGCCGAACGCAATCGATCCGGCACCGCACGACTCAGCCTACTTCGCTTACAAACTGGTTTTCCTTTCGAACTACTTCCGGAAAGTCTCCAACGGCAAGCTGAATATCAAGGGTGAGGTGTTCGGTCGCGTCATCACGCTTTCAGATACGATGGCCCGGTACTCTCCGCCGAAAGACGGAAGCAATGACAGACTTCTTGCAAACCTTGTCACGGAGAGTTGGCATCGAGCGGATTCACTCTATCCGTCCATCCAGTTTGCGAAGTATGACGCGTTCATCATCTTCCACGCCGGCATCGGAAGAGATATCGATGTTGTGTCGCGCTACGGCTATGATCCTGCACCGTACGATATTCCATCCATTACATTCAATCTCTCGACCTTTCGCAAGTATCTCGGCGATGCGAGTTTCGCCGGTGTTGCTGTCAGCAAAGGCTCATTCCAAATCACCAATACGCTCCTCCTGCCGGAAACGGAGTCACGGATTATTACATCCGGATTATCGGCCGATACGATTCAGGAAAGTATCAATGGCTTGGTTGCAAATTCGTTCGGCAGCTATCTCGGATTACCCGATCTCTTTGACACGAAGACTGGATTGGCCGGCATCGGCGATTTCGGATTAATGGATCCTGCGGGAAACCTGAGCTTTTATTCAGGGTTGTTCCCGCCGGAACCATCCGCCTGGGAAAAAATCTTTCTCGGATGGGTGACACCAATTGTGGTGCCGGCCGGAACATCCACGATCTCCTTGCCGGCTGTCGGACTTAAGACAGGCCGGGACACGGTCTACAAGATTCCCATCACGGATCGTGAGTACTTTCTTATTGAAAACCGCAGCCGTGATCCATATCAGAATGGCCAGCGGCTGACCGTGCGAAAAGGCAATTCGACCTTCACCCGATCGTTTACGACAGACAGCAGCGGGTTCAATTACGCGGACGTGAGTTCCATCTCCGGCTCAGTCATAGACGTCGAGGATTTCGACTGGGCGCTTCCGGGGTATGCGCTTCAAAGTGATACGCTTCGCGGTGGCGGTATTCTTATCTGGCATATCGACGAAGACGTCATTGCGCGTGGGATGGCG